>JAEEGJ010002570.1_pt1 | contig 89237 bp, 56 predicted proteins | sample 8958761 | NCBI WGS metagenome assembly JAEEGJ01 (sample SAMN16246546, study PRJNA631951) | gut metagenome | biome: gut microbiome; feature: rumen; material: RS-attached | host: Bos | place: Iran: Karaj | collected 2018-10
CTATTCGCGAGACAGAACGTGGCAAGCAGGCTATTGCAGATGCCGGTATCTGCGCACGTTATTTTATGGAGCGTTACGGCAAAGCTATTGGCATTGAGCTGACAGCAGATAAGTACCCCGAGATGTATCGACTGTTCTCGCGTCTGCATCTGACAGAACAGCAGGGAGGAGCCAGTGCCAAGGCATTCTTCCATCGTGTTCGTCCTTATCAGCAATATAAGGAGGCTACAAGCGTTCCCGACCATGAGAATCCCGAGGATTTTACAAGTTATCCTTCCGGTCACACACACGCTTCCTGGTTGGTAGGCCTGGCACTTATGGTTATCGACCCCGCTCATGCCGAGGAGATTATGAAGGTGGCTTACGAACTGGGGCAGAGCCGTGTGATTGTTGGCTTCCACTATCAGAGCGATGTTGATGCCGGCCGTCTTTGCGGTAGCGTTACCTTTGCCCGTCTGCAGAGCATGCCTGAGTACCAGAAAATGATGGAGAAGGCTGTCAAGGAATTCCAGAAGAATCAGAAGAAGTAATCTTTTTAGGCGGAGAAGCCTTAACGATATAAAAATATACTGGTACGTGTAGGAAAACTTTTTTCTACGTGTACCAGTATAATTTTCTACGTGTGACAATATAAATTGTTATCGAACCAGTTTATAGTCAAGTTGCTTACGGTAGAGGTCGGCTCTTGCAACTTGTATCTTAACGGTATCACCCAGATTATAGCAATGATGGCGACTACGACCGCGTAGTCGATAGTTCTTCTCGTCGAACTCGTAGTAATCGTCATCCAAATCTCGTAGCGGAATCATTCCCTCGCACTTATTCTCGTTCACTTCAACATAAATACCGAATTCTGTGACGCCACTGATAGTTCCTTCGAATGTTTCGCCCATGTGGTCGCTCATGAATTCCACCTGCTTGTACTTGATGCTGGCACGCTCGGCCTGAGCGGCAGTCTGTTCCATCTCGCTGCAGTGCTCACATAGCTCTTCGTATTTGTCCTGGTTGACAGATCGTCCGCCCTGGGCATACTTTGTCAGTAGGCGGTGTACCATCAGGTCGGGATAGCGGCGGATGGGCGATGTGAAGTGCGTATAGTAATCGAATGCCAGTCCGTAGTGTCCTGCATTATGTGTGCTGTATTTGGCTTTCATCATGGCACGTAGGGTAATCATCTCTATCATGTTCTGTTCCTTCTTGCCTTTCACCTCGTTCAGCATTCGGTTCAGATTCTTGCTCATCTCTCCCTTGGCACCGTTTGTCTTGAGTTTATAGCCAAACTTTCCTACAAAGTCCGACAGGTTCATCAGTTTCGCTGGGTCGGGCGATTCGTGTATACGGTAGGGTAGCACCTTGGGTTTCTGGTTCTTGGGAACCTTGCCAATGCTTTCGGCCACGGTACGGTTGGCCAGCAACATGAATTCCTCTACCAGTTTGTTTGCATCTTTCGCAACCTTGAAGTATACGCTAGTGGGTTTTCCTTTCTCATCTATTTCGAAACGAACTTCGCATCGGTCAAAGTCTACGGCCCCATTTGCAAAGCGCTTCCTTCGTAATTCCTTTGCCAAGCGGTTCAGAATGATTAGTTCGTTGGCAAAATCCTCTGCAGGGGCCACCTCTCCGTTTCCAGATGGAAGTGCCTTGTCACCTGGATTCTTGTAATCCTCCTCGCTTGCTTCGTGATGTTTTTCCAGTACTTCCTGCACCTCCTCGTAGGTAAATCGTCGATTGCTTTTAATTACGGTATGGGCCAGATGCCAGTCTTTTACCTCGCCTTTTTCATTCATCTTAAAGATAACGCTATAGGTCAGTTTCTCTTCGTCTGGGCGAAGAGAGCAGACGAAGTTACATAGATGCTCGGGCAGCATGGGGACGGTGCGGTCTACCAGATATACGCTGGTGGAACGTTTCAGTGCTTCCTTATCTATAATAGAACCTTCGGTAACGTAATGACTGACATCGGCTATATGAACACCAATTTCGTATAACTTTCCGTTTTGTGATTTGCTGCTTTTTATTTCGCGAATACTTAGAGCGTCATCAAAGTCTTTAGCATCTCGTGGATCTATTGTAAAAGTCATGACATCTCGCATATCCTCTCTGCGAGCAATTTCCTCCTTGGTAATACCTGTCTTCAACTTCTCAGCAGCTTTCTCCACGGCTGCAGGATATACGTATGGAAGACCATATTCAGCCAGTATGGCATGCATCTCGGCATTATTCTCGCCAGTCTTGCCAAGGATATCTATGACTTTACCTACAGGATTCTTGGCATTCTCAGGCCATTCCACAATCTTTACAATTGCTTTATCACCTGTCTGTCCTTTTTTAAGGTTGGACTTGGGAATGAATATATCGTTGGCCAGTGTGCGGTCCTCGGTCAGCAGATACGCGTAGTTCTTGCTTACCTGCAAAGTGCCTACAAACTGTTTTTCATTACGTTTCAGCACTTCTGTTACGGCTGCTTCGCGAACATGATGCTTACGACGTGCCAGCATAGTTACTTGAACTTTGTCGCCATCCATGGCATGCATGCTGTTACGTTCTGCCACCAGAATGGGCTCTCCGCCGTCTTCTGGCTCAAATGTATTCTTGCCGTTTGCTTTACGGTGGAAGATTCCTTCCATCACCTGAGTGGGGTTGTTAAGTGTGTAGCAGAAACGGGGTTGCTCCTTTATATAGTCATCCATCAGCAGCACCTCCAACACGTCCATCAGCATCATCTTAGCCGGGTGTGTGTTCAGGTGTAGCTCTCGGTAGAGAGTTTTCAGTTCAAAGACCTGGGTTGGATTCTCTTCGAACAGTGTAATGACCATCTGTTCCAGATTTTTTTTCTTAAGGCGGGCGCCTCCGTTTTTCTTCTTTCCCATTTTCTTATTCTCTTGTTTTCTGAAAAGATATTTATAATTCCCACGCAAAGATAGCAAGTTTTTTTGTATGTTCCCAAAATTATTCTTATTTTTGCGCCCGAAAAAGGTGAGAACTAGCTAGAAAAACCAGCTTTACGAACATATTTGATATGAATTTGAACAGACTGTTTAGGGTAATATTTATACTGCTATTGTTTAATCTTAATGCTCGTGCTTATGATGCTGACACAGATAAACAATTGACAGGAACCATTATGGCATCATCCAGACTTTCTTACGCGGTAAATGCCTTCGATGATGATCCTTCAACATATTTCACTACAACTAATGGAAGCCGAGAGTGGGTGGGAATGGATTTAGGTTCTCCTCATGTAATTACCCGCATCAGCTATACTGCATCATCGGGTTACGATGGGCCGGATCGTATGCTGCTTTCCCTGTTCGAGGGTGGTAACGATCCTGATTTTATGGATGCTATTCCCCTTTATCTAATTAGTGAGACGCCAAGGGGTAATACTCCTGTGACAGTCAATGTGAATGTAAGTCGTGGTGTCCGCTATATCCGTTATGTGGGTAGTGAAGGTTCTTATTGCAAGGTGGCAGATCTGAAGTTCTTTGGCCACGAAGGTGAGGGTGACGACAGTCAGTTCTATCAGATAACAAACCTGCCTACTCTCAGTATTCATGTTCAGGATAATGTGATGCCTCAGAACAGAGGAGAGGATTTCGCCTCGCAGTCGGTCCTGATTTATGAGGGAGGTAAGATGTTGCAGGAATATCCCATCCTGTTCCGTGTACGTGGTAATTATTCTGCCACACACGAGAACAAGGCCTTCCGTCTGAAATATAACGACGGTAAGAGCCATCACGTGATGAAAGGTGGCCACAACGAGTCGCCGGTGAAAGCCAAGAAATGGGTACTCATTAACAGTTATCGCGACAAGACGTTGATGCGTAACCCCGTTGCATGGGCTATGTCTAAACGTGGCGAGATGAAATGGACACCTTGGAGCCAGGTGGTAGACCTTGTTGTGAACGGTGACTATCACGGTACCTATACTATAGCCGACCACGTAGATGTGCACGAGGGACGTTTGGAGATAACCGAAATGTCAGAGACAGATATAGACGAGGAGACCATTACCGGTGGCTATTATGTCGAGGTTGATAATAATGCAAGCCGCGAACCTTATTATTTCTATTCTACAAATGGTAATCCCATCTCTATTCACGAACCCGATGATGATGTGATGCAGGACGAACAGTTCCGGTATATTCGTAATACTTGGAATAATATGGAGAGTGTAGTTTTTGGGGCAGACTATAAAGATCCTGAGAAGGGAATGCGTTCTGTCCTTGATATGGAAACATTCCTCAGGCATATTCTTGTAAGTGAGTTTAATGGCAATACCGATATGCTTTGTCAGGTGTTCCTGTATAAGGAGCGTGGCGATGACCATTTCTATGTTGGGCCTGTCTGGGATGCTGACCTTGCCCTCGAGAATGACCAGACCACTTATCCTGCCAACGAGCGTATGGACTGGACATATAAGGTACGCGATACCGGTAACTGGACAGGCTTTGTAGACCGTGTTCTTTCAGATCCTTCTGCATTTGCTCAGTTGCAGGGAATGTGGGCTAAGCTTCGCAAGGCGGGAAAATTCGAGCCGGATGATGTAGCTGCTGATGTAGATTCACTGCGCGAGGAGGTACGCGCCTCTGCTAACCTTAACTTTATCCGTTGGCCTTACCTCAACCAATGGCTCTCATTAAATCCAGAAGTTCCCGGTTCATGGGAGAAGGAGGTGGATCGTGTGCGCGACTTTGTTTACAATCGTGTAGCATGGATGGACGAGATGTTGTCTTATGGAACTATTCGTCAGAAAGATGGTATCTATCAGATTAATACGCCACTTGATCTTTGCCTTTTTGCTGAGATTGTGAATAATGGCGAGAATAATGCCAAGGCAGTCTTGAATGCTGACCTGAATATGAAAGACTTTCAGACAGATTTTGCTCCTATAGGAACAAACTGGAAACAGTATTCTGGTAAGTTTGATGGTCAGGGACACACCATAAGTAATCTGAATATAACTGGAAATGATTATGTAGCTGTCTTCGGTGTTGTGGGGCAAGGAGTAGAAATCCAGAATCTGTATCTCGATGCCACTTGTTCTTTCACGGGTTCCAATTATGTGGGTGGTCTTATTGGCTTTGCACGTATGGGAAATGCTAAGATTGTAAGTTGTGGTACTTCTGCCTCTGTAACAGCAACTGGTGGATATGCCGGAGGATTTGTAGGCTGTGTCACAAGGATGAGCAATGTGACTATCCAAAAGTCGTACAATTTGGGCAAGGTTGTTGCGGATAGCATGGCCGCTGCTCTTGTTGCTCCTTGTAAGGGAAAACTGATTATTTCAGACTGTTATAATGCAGGTAAGATAAAGGGGGCATCCCAGGGTCAGGAGTTTGCCTACTCGAATTATGTGATGCAGTTCCAGAATTGCTACGATGCATATTCTAATCAGGTTGAGCGTGTAACACCGGTAGATGTGATGTCAGGTGCCTTGTGTTACCTTTTGAATACAGGTTCAGGTGAAGCTATATGGCGTCAGAATATCGATAATGGCCGAAGACCTGACGGGCACCCAGTTCTGAATACTTCAAGCGGAATGGTTTATTATAAAGATGGTATCTATACCAATATTGATAAGGAAATGTCAGGCTATCGCTATTATAAGTGGGAGATACTTGCTATTCGTAATGGGAAGAGCGGTACCATTCAGTTCGCAGAGTTTGACATCTTAGATCAGGATGGCGAAGAATATGCTGACCTTACTGTATATAAAGGTACGGATAGCGATATTTGGTATGAGGACTGGGACAATGCAGGAGATAATGAGGTTACAACTAAATACTGTGGTTCGTTCCACGGCTATGCATACTTCCTCTTTGATGCTCAGGAAGAGGTAATGCCTTATGGCTACCGTATCTATACGGCCAATGATACCCAAAGGAATCCGAGTCGTAATCCGTGTAGCTGGCGTTTGTATGGCAGTAATAAGCAGACGGAAGACCCTGACGATGATAGTTGGGAGTTGATAGACGAACAAAGTGACAACTATACTCTCCAAGCCGTTAACTATACACCCTTTGATTTCCTGTTGAAGCATAAGGATGAGGAGACAGGCATGAAGACCCTTACACCGGCTCATCCCAAGGCTGGAGGAGCCGTGTACAACCTTGCAGGTCAGCGTATTAGTAAGTTGCAGAAGGGTATTAATATAGTGGATGGGAAGAAGGTTGTTGTTAGGTAAACTGAGGACATAAGACCGCGAAGGTACTCAGTTAAATAATGTTAAACAAGCTGGCAAAAACATGTAATTTGGTTAAAGTATGATGCAATTTTCTTATTTTTGTGTGCTTTTAAGGCTTTTTGCCGGCGAAAGAGAACTAAAGTGTATGAATAAACAACAATAAATATTTTAAACTTTATTATTAACTAAAAACCAAAAAAAGCGATGAAAAGATTTACTCTTAAACGCATGACACTTTCTCTGGTTACATCACTGCTGATTCTGACCAGTCAGAGTGTCTTTGCACAGTATCGACCGCTCACGGTTGTAGATGGTTCGTACTCTTATGGACAGAGCGCGAAGAATCCCGGTTCACATGCTTTTGATAAGCTTGTCGATACGAAAGAAGCAACCATGTGGCGTGCCTGGCTTAATCCAAGCCTTTCTGATGAGGAGGCATATCCTGTTAACACTAGTATGTCTGCTAATCATCTGCACATTATTGTTAAGGCAGACATTGCTGTCGTTCCTACATTCTACTTCCTCGTTAACAGTGATGGTATAAAGGATGAGCCTAAAAACAACTGGAAGTCCTGGAAGATCTATGCTGGTAACTTCGAGAGCGACGAACAGGCTGTTCGCAACGGCGAGGGCTGGACGTTGATTGACGAGCGTGTAGACGAGCCTATGTCATCTGATAATCTTGCGTATAAGGATTTGGATTTCAATAAGGCTGATGGCAAGACTGCGTATCAGTACTATTGGATTGAACTTACCGAGGCACAAGGCTATTACTACGAAGGTACTGACGCTGAAATTCAGATGGCAGAGTGGGGTTTGGGTACACATGGTTCTTTCCAACAGTGGGTAAAGGAGCAAGAAAACCAAGGTTCTGCCAAAGATGAGCCTGTCACTTATTTCTATAAAGTCGGAAAGCCTGATGGTAACTCTGGCGAGGGTGCAGCCAACCTCTTCGATGGCGATAGCCATACCAAATGGTGCTGTGGCTTTACTAACAGAAATGCAGGTCAGACAACAAATGGAGGTTACGTAATTTTCAAGTCATCTCGTAACATGGCCCCCTCATATTATACTTTGACCACTGCCAACGATACACAGACATATTCTGGCCGTAACTGGAAACAGTGGCGTCTTTATGGTATGAATGCTGCTGACGAATCTGCTGTTACGCGTGAATCAGATGCATGGGTTCTTCTTGACGATAAGGTAAATGTTGCTACCGGTACTAGACTGAATGAGCTTCCTGCAGCCAACTATACCAAGGCTTACTTTACACCTTCTGTTGAAAATACTACTGAATATAGATTTTTCAAGTTTGAAATCGACCAGTGTGTGGAAACTGGTCTGATGCAGATGGGAGATGCTGCGTTGGGTGACGAATTCACCTTCGTACTTGACCGTAATGCCATTGCCGATGCAGCTGCAGCCGGCTACAATGCCGATACTTTTGCTGAGAAGAAGCTCCTCGACGAGATGGATGCTATTATTGCAGAAATCAGAGCTTGTACCGATCCTTCTTTGCTGAATGAACTGAATACAGCTATTGATGAGCAGACAAAGAAGATTAATGCTTCAGCTACCAACTATGCAGAGCTGACGACTGCTCGCAATCAGGCTATTCTTGCTATAAATGCTGGTAAATTAAGCGCTGAAGGTCTGGCTTATCTCACCGCTTGGATTAGCGAGACAGATGCTATTGCTCCCAATGATGAATATCCTATTGGTAACTATGCATACCTGAAGGCTAACCGCCAGGTTACAGGCGAAGAGGCCGTAGCCGAGGCTAATCGTATTAATGCATTTATTATCAATAGTTCAGAATTACCTGATCCTATTACTGCTAAATATAAGTTCCTCAGCGGTACTACCGAGAACTGGAACGAAGCAGAGGGTCCTGCATCCTTGATTGATGGTTGCTCTGGTCTGGGTGGTACGTCAAGCACTAAGTGGGGTACTGCTACATCTAAGGACCGTTTTATTATCTTTAAGAGTATCAATGAAGATACTGAGGAGAACGAGCCTATCCAGCCTACCTATTATGGACTGGTTACAGGTAATGATACTGATACGTACAAGGACCGTAACTGGAAGAACTGGAAGATTTGGGGCGCAAACTTTGCCAGCGACGAAGATGCCACCAAGGATGCTGATGCTTGGGTGCTGCTTGATAGCAAGCAGAATGTCGGAACAGATGTCTTAAAGACGACAAACTTGTACGAAAGTTACATTTATCTGTCTGAAGGATGTCCTGAACCTTATACATACTTTAAAATAGAGGTTTACCACGATGGTGGTATGCAGATGAATGAGTTCACTTTCTATAACACAGGTAATCTGGCAGAATATCGCGAGCAGTTCGCTCAGGAGTTTGCAGAATATGATCCCGAAGAGCGTCCTGCCTACAAAGGCTACACGGATGCTTATAAGGCTAGATATAAAGATCTGAAGACTACTGTTAATGCTCCCGATGTAATAAAGATTAAGAACGATCTGCTTGATTTGCAGAAGCAGATTGCATCTTCTGCTGATTTGTATGACGAGTATGAGGCTATCTATTATGATGTTGCTGCACTTTCTATTGATGCTGAGGAATTGGCTGCATGGCAAGAGGGTTATACTTCAGAAAAGGCTGGTCCTGACAATAAGTACATCCGTGGTACCCATGATTATATTATGGAAAATCTCTCTCTCGATAACGACGAAATGTTTCTTGAGATTGAGTACCTTAAGAGTGTTATAAGGGCAGTCGAAGATGATCTTTATATTCTCATTGGCGGTCACACTGTTGAACAGTGGGGTGATGGTTTCTATGGTCATCTCATTGATGGTATTGCACTGAATACTAAGGATGATGATGGTAAAGACGTTCAGGCCACTAAGTGGGGTGGTAATGCTAATGCTGACGGAAATACTTACATCATTTTCCGTACTGTAGAAAAGTCCAATCCATTCTTCTATACACTGACTACTGGTAACGACACGGGTACATACACCAGTCGTAACTGGGGTACTTGGTACATCTATGGTGGTAACTTCGAAGGTGATGGTGCTGCTACTAAGGACGCCGAAGGATGGGTTCTCGTTGACTCTAAGGAAGACGTAGGCCAGGATCGTCTGCATCCTGTTGATGCTGAGCCTTCTTTCTTTGGTTTCAGTACTGAAACTACCGATCTCTATAAGTATTACAAAATCGTTGTAACAAAGGCATATAGTGGTAAGGCCATTCAGATGAACGAAATCCATTTCGGTACTCCCGAGGAGTTTGAGGAAATCAAGAAAGACTATGTTGCTGCCGCTAATAAGTTTGATGTTAATGATATCTTAGCAGAAGAGAGACTCATTGAGAACTACAAGAACTTAGTTGAGGAAATCCAGGAATGCAATAACATGGAGGCTCTCTTCCGTGTTAATCTGCAACTCGAGAATCTTCGTGATTCTATTTCTGCTTGTGCTAAGGTTTATGCTAAGTATGATGGTGACGTGAAAGCCGCTATCAAGTTCCTTGAGGATTACGACCTGGAAGAGTCTGAGGCTTTGACCACTTTGGAATCTTATCTCGAGGATGATATTGAGCCCAATGATGTATTTGTTCATGGTTCTGTTTCAACAATTCTGGACGAGCATACGCTTCCTGATAGTGTTCTTGTTCAGGAGATTGATTTCCTTGAGTCTTTGAAGAGAGCTGCTGTTGCTGCAGGTTATGGAGCTGGAACAGATGTTTCTTCTTTGATTATTAACCGAAGCTTTGCAAAGGCAGAACAGGTGTTTGACAAAGATGGCAACAAGGTATCAGGTACCATGCAACCTGAGGGTTGGGATGGCTATGTATATAGTAATGGCACCAACGATGCTGGCACAATGTCTGCTGCCGAGTTCTGCAACGAGCAGTCTAAGCTCAACATCAGCCAGACACTGAAGAATCTGAAGAATGGATATTATGAGGTAAAACTGAATGCTGGTTTCCGTCCTAATGGTGATATCAAGAGCTATAATTATTGTGCTTTGGCATTTGCTAATGATACCAAGACTTATGTTCCTGTGGTGCTTGAGGGAATGGAACCCGATGAGGAGAAGGCCTGGACTGGTAACATAGCTGATAAGGTAATCTACGCTTGCGATGTAGATCCTGACGAAGAAGGTGACTCAACTATTGTTGGTTATGTTATCTGGGGTGTTCAGGGAACTATCAATGCAATCCTGAATAACCGTCATGAGATTTCTATGGTTGCTCAGGTAACTGACGGTACGTTGAAGATTGGTCTGAAGAACACAGGTACTCAGGTAGGTGGTGACTGGTTAGGTGCTGGTAACTTCCGTCTGACATACCTTGGCGAAGAGGCTACTGCCGAGGCAATTGCCGCTGCTGCTGCTTGCAATGGCGAAAGAGTAGCGACTCTTACCAATAAGTATGAGGTTGGAGATTTGGGTTCTGAGGGTGAATTTAAGAAGGCGCCTAACTTCGGTGTTGCTCAAAGACAAGCATTGGTTGATGCTGCAAGCCGTACTACAGTAGAGCAGTTGGTAGCTGATGGTAACCTGTTCGAGGAGATTAATGCTACGAAGGCTGCATACTACAATCTCTATGATTATCTGGTGAAAGTTCTTGACAAGTGGTATCGTCATACTCAGATCAACGTTGACAGTTATCAGGAGGCACTGATGGATGGCACATACGACAATGTTGTTGCTGTTGATGCTGCTCTGGCTAAGCTTCTTGAGGAGTATCCTGACTATCTGGAGATTGCCAATTCAGAGTTGTGGGTAGACTCTTCCGAAGATCCATTCAACTATGCTTACACTGCAACTCAGGATGGAAGAGTCATTGTTAAGCTTTCTAATATGTACGATGATCCTAAAGAGAATGAGACAATTATTGAGTTCGAGTACGCATCAGACAATGATGTCGAGAATGTTCTCCTCTACAACATGACTACCGCTCAGTTTGTAACTGTTGGCGAAGGTAAGTTAGAGGCAACCTCCGAGCTCAAGAAGGTATCTGTCTCTGTTAAGGATATCCCCTTCACCAAGGCTACTGACGAAGTAGGTCTTTCTCTCATACTGAAGGACGGTGCCAAGTTTAATATTGCCCGTATGCGCTTCGTAGAAGCTCCTTCAAAGAGTGGTGATCTTAATGGTGATGGTAAAGTTACTGCTTCTGATATCCAGGTAGTATTGAATGCCATGGCTGAAGATATTAACAATCCTGCTTATGATCTTAATGGTGATGGTAAAGTTACTGCTTCTGATATCCAGGTTATTCTGAACATTATGGCCGAAGAATAAATAAACAATGATTCAGATATTTAATTCTCTATAAATTCTCCTGGCCTGGAAACTAGCCCCAGGCCAGGAGAATAAAATATAAAAAAGGTAATATAAAAAAGATTGGAATTATGAGAAAGCTGTTTTTCTCTCTTGCTACGCTGCTTGTAATGCTATGTTCCTGCTCTGAGCAGATAGATACATCGTCTAGGTATGTATTTCAGTATCATACTATAGCCAGTTATCTGGAATCACATCCAGAATACTCACAGTATGTGGAACTGCTGAAGGCGGTACCTATAAACTCACAAAAAGAAACATCAACTGTTTATCAGTTGCTGACGGCGCGTGGCAACTATACCGTATTTGCAATAACCAATGATGCTATTGATGCATATCTTCAGGACCTTGTTGACGAAGGTTTGATAACAGAACCCTCATGGGATTCTTTCACAGATTCTACTAAATTGGATTCTGTACGTGCTGTGGTTGTAAGGAACAGTATCATTGATGGAAACGACAGAGAAGAGCAGCGTTATTCTATTGATTTGGTTGATAAGAACACAGAGTTGGCAATTCCAACACTTAGCGATCATCGCCTTACAATCAATGATAGTAAAAACACCTCAGACACCTTATACGTTAACAATGTTTGTCCTATAGACCCCGTTAATTACGATATAACTACGATTAACGGTTATATACATCAGCTTCATAAGGTGATTGCTCCTAGAGATGAGTCTTGTGCCAGATATCTCCAGAATATCCTGAATGAAAAGAGAGAAGGCTATCTGATGATGGCACGCGTTATTCAGGCATGTAAGTTGATGGATATGCTTGGCATGGTACGTGACGACGAATACGAGATGAAGTATCTGAGAGGCGAAATCCCAGACATGAAGGATTATCAGGCACAATCCGGTGGTGACAAGTCTGCTACTGCTGGTGATCCTGATGCACATGCACCCGAACATCGTAAGTATGGTTATACCATATTTGCTGAGACTGACGAATACTGGCGTTCACAGGGCATTGATCCTACTGCGCCTGATGCTTTACAGCAATTGATTAAATGGATTCAGGAAAAGAAGATGTATTTCTCTGAAGACGTTAATAAAACTGACGATAATTATGACTCACCTGATCATATTTTGTACAGGTGGGTAACCTATCATATACTTCCTATGCGTATTCCAGCAAATAAGTTGGTTTACCATTGTAACGAGATTGGTCACAGTTGGCGACTAAGTGTTGCTCCAATTACCATTCCTGTCTATGAATGGTATGCTACGGTGGGAAAGGGTACGCGTCGTTTGCTGAAACTGTACGAGAGCAAAGCAAGCGAAGGCGTTTGTCTTAACCGTTTCCCTGTTCTGGACAACGGAATAAGGGGTGAGGGTGACGAGGTTTCTTGTGACCGTGACAAACGTGGTATTCTTATAGAAAAGGATAGTGAAAAAGCCGTTCTGAACGATATCATCAACGCCTGCATCTATCCTATTAATTCGCCTTTGGCATACACAGACGCAGTCAGGGATAATCTGGCAAAGGAAAGAATCCGTTTCGACCTGTTTGCCATGTTCCCCGAAGCTATAACAAATAACATTCGTAGAGCAGACTCCAGCGAGGGTAAGTATCAGCATGTATATATCCCCCAGGATCATGTTTACAAGTATTTCGATAACATGAGTATCCTCAACGAGGAGACTCACCTGATTCACTATAACGGATATATGATAGACTGGCCCAACTACTGTCAGGACGAGGACAAGGCATTCGGTCACTTTGATATCATGTTTACTTTGCCTCCTGTTCCCAAGCGTGGCACCTACGAACTTCGTTATAAGGTGCTTGCAACACCGGCCCGTGGTATTGTACAGGTTTACTTTGGTTCGGACCCCAATAACCTTCCTGCTGCAGGTATTCCCGTTAACATGGCCGAGGGTATTGCAATTACTTATGCAGGTCAGGATGGCCAGTGGTCAGATTTGACTGATAAGGATCGTGATGACGATGAGATTATAGAAATCGACCATAAGCTTAGAAACCATGGTCTCATGAAGGCTGCCAGACATGAGTTTGGAGAGAACATGACTGCCCGTCTCGATTCTCGTCAGAAGCGTCATATCCTTGTTCGTCAGACGCTCGATCCCAAGGAAACTTATTATATTCGGTTTAAGTCTGTTTTGGATTCGAATAAGAAGGAATTGTATCTTGACTATTTCGAATGGTGTCCGAAGGAGATTTATGATAATCCTTCTAAGCCAGAGGATATTTGGTAAGAAATGAGTGGAAGCCAGCACGTGCTGGCTTCCATTTCCATGATGAAATAATATTAATATAAACCATAAACACCGTGAGAAGAAATTTTTTATTTGTTTTATCTTTGTTGGCAGTAAGCATTCTGTCGGCTAAAGATATTTTTGTAAATTCTCCGCATACAACTTTGTTGCTGAAAGCGGAAGAAGGTAATCCACTACATATCAGTTATTATGGAGAGAGTGTAGCTGATGCAAATCAGGTATATCGCGCCTATAGCCTATGGGAGGATGCCTACCCGACATTTGGTTTGGGTAACTACGACATTACTGCCCTTAGTGTTCGTCATTCCGACGGTAATATGTCTACGGAGCTTGTTTACCAAGGCGATGCAGTTGCATCAGAAGGTAATTCGACAGTTTACACTATTACCTTGAAGGACAAGTTGTATGATTTCCTGGTTGACGTATGCTATCGCACATACAATAATTGTGATGTGATTGAGACATGGTCCGTAATCCGCAACAATGAGAAGAAACCCATTTCTCTGCTCAAGTATGCCAGCGGCTTCCTTCCTATTCGCCAAGGTAACGTTTGGGTTCAGCACGAGCATGGTTCATGGGGTGCAGAAGCTCAAGTGTCAGAAGAGGCCCTGAAGCCAGGTATCTTTGAGATTCACGATCTTACAGGCACCAAGAATGCCTACATGAATCGACCAAATCTTATGATTTCATTGGATGGTAAACCTCAAGAGAATCAGGGACGTGTTGTAGGTGCAGCTCTATGCTGGAGTGGAAACTTCCGTATGACCATTGATACGCAAGGAAAGAGAATTCATCGCTTTGTAGCCGGCATTGACGATACCAATTCGCAATATACCCTAAAAAAGGGTGAGACCTTTACAACTCCTGTTTTGGCACTGACATATAGCAATGAAGGTCTCGGTGGTGCCAGCCGCAGTTTCCATCGTTGGGCTCGTAAGAATAATATGGTTCACAATGGAACAGCTTTACGTAAGACTCTTCTCAATTCTTGGGAGGGTGTCTATCTGAATGTCAGCCAGGATGGTATGGAGAAAATGATGGATGGTGTAAAGCAGTTGGGCGGCGAGCTTTTTGTCATGGATGACGGATGGTTTGGCAACAAATACAAGCGTTCTGTAGATGATTGTGCCTTAGGTGATTGGGTTACCGATACCGAGAAGCTTCCCAAGGGTGTTCCTGCTCTTGAAAAGGCATGTGCTGAGCGTGGTCTCAAATGGGGTATTTGGATTGAGCCCGAGATGACCAACACCAAGAGTGAACTCTACGAGAAGCATCCTGATTGGGTGGTATGTCATCCTTCTCGTCAGCCCAGTACAGGTCGTGGCGGTACACAGCTTGTATTGGATATGAGTAATCCTGCTGTTCAGGATTTTGTATTCAAGGTAGTTGACGACATAATGACAGAGACTCCCAACACATATTATATCAAATGGGACTGCAACATGGAGACCAAGAACTTTGGTTCACACTACCTTAGTGCAGATAACCAAAGTCATTTGTATGTTGATTATCACTTAGGTCTTATCAAGACCCTCAAGCGAATTCGTGCCAAATATCCGGATCTGGTTATACAATGTTGTGCCAGTGGTGGCGGTCGTGTCAATTATGGTTTGATGCCATATTTCGATGAGTTTTGGGTGAGTGACAATACTGATGCCAAGCAGCGTCTTTTCATCCAGTGGGGAACCAGCATGTTCTTCCCTTCTTGCGCTATGGCTCAGCACGTAAGTGCAAGCCCCAATCATCAGACACATCGTGCACTTCCCTTGAAGTTCCGTTTCGATGTTGCAATGACAGGTCGTCTTGGTATGGAGATGAAACCATCTGACCTTACTGCAGAGGAGATGAAGTTTGCACAGTCATGTTTCAAGACATACAAAGAGACCATCCGTCCTATTGTACAGCAGGGCGATCTGTATCGTCTTATCTCTCCATATGAGGGTAATGGTTATTGCAGCGAGATGTATATTACAGAAGACAAGTCCGAGGCTATCTTCTTTGCCTACAAGTTCGAGCATTTCGTTGATTTCTTCCGTCCACGTTTTTACTTCGCAGGATTGGATGCAGATGCAACTTATACACTTACTGAAGTTTGTCGTCAGGATTCACCAGATCATTGGGAAGGCAGTACCTTCACGGGTCGTTTCCTGATGCAGCAAGGTATCGAGATTGGGTTCCGTGGTGAATATTCCAGCAAGGTTATCCGCTTAGTTCGTAAATAAAAATCCCCTCCCAGAGAGGGAGAGGATTTAATTCTCAAACATAACTGCCCTAGTCTACGTCATAGTAGATTAGGGCAGTCTTGTATTGTTGTAGACCGGTTACATATTCTTGTATCTCCCGTAACCGTTTGCGTGCTTCAGCCATCGATGCCGTAAATTCTATCTTAACAATAATCTTTCGTATGTACATCATTTGTACTTTTGCAATCGGGGGCGTATCAGGACCAAGTATTCTTTGACCGAATATTTTTCTTAGTAAGTTGGCATAATCTCTTGACAGACTATCCAATACCCTCTCGTCTCTGTGTTTCAGATAGACATATATTAGTCGACAGTTGGGAGGGTAGTTAAAAAGGCTTCTCTCCTGCATCTGTTCTTCGTACATGGCAATGTAGTCATGTCTGACTACTTGTTGGATGGCAGATGCTTCTACATCTTGAGTCTGTAATACAACGTAGCCTTGCTCATCCTTTCTCCCAGCTCTTCCTGCCACCTGCTCCATCATTTGGTATGCATGTTCGTAGCTTCTAAAATCAGGTTGGTTCAACATGGTTCCTGCATTTAGGATACCGACTACGCTCACACGTTCAAAGTCTAGCCCTTTTGTTACCATCTGTGTTCCCACCAGAATGTCAGTTTTGAAGTGTTGAAAGTCTGAGATAATCTTTTCGTAATGCAGGCGGCTTCTTGTTGTATCCAAGTCCATCCTGGCAATCCTTGCCGTGGGAAAGATTTCCTGCAGACAATCCTCTATCCGTTCTGTTCCATAGCCTCTGCCCATCAGTTGTTGTTCCTCGCAATTGGGACATTTCTGTGGGATAGGGTAGGATGCTCCACAGTAATGGCAGGTAAGTTGTCGCATATTCCTATGCAGTGTAAGACTTACGTCGCACTTTTGGCATCGCGGAGTCCACCCGCAGGTTTTGCATTCCATCATGGGCGCATAACCTCGCCTATTTTGGAATAGTATGACTTGTTTACGTTGTTGAAGAGCCTGTCTTATTCTTTCTATCAGTTGCGGAGTAAATGGCCCAACCATCATCTTTTTCTTAGCCATCTCTCGCATGTTTACCACTTCTATCTGAGGCAGTTGTACGTTTCCATATCTTTTGTCTAATTGGACCAAGCCGTATTTCCCAGTTTTAGCATTGCTGTATGACTCTAAACTTGGTGTTGCGGATCCCAGCAATGTTTTTGCATTGGAGGTCTTTGCCAGTACCAGTGCCACGTTGCGTGCCTGATATCTTGGGGCTGGATCTTGTTGCTTGAAACTTGTCTCATGTTCCTCGTCAATGATAATTAGTCCCAGATTCTTGAAGGGTAGGAATATACTGCTTCTTACGCCCACAATAATATCATAGGGAGAGTCGGAAAGCATTTTCTGATAGACTTCTACGCGTTCTGCATCAGGATAGCGCGAATGGTATACGCCCAGGCGATCACCGAAAACACGTTTCAGACGATCTGTCAGCTGAGCTGTCAGTACAATCTCAGGTAGCATGAAGAGTACCTGTTTTCCAGCTTCTATGACCTCCTTCATCAGATGGATATAGACCTCGGTCTTACCGCTGCTTGTTACACCGTGCAGCAGGCACACATCATGTTGTTTCCAAGCATCTTTTATTTCTTCTCTAGCTCTTGTCTGGTCTTCGCTGAGTGGTTGAATAATCAGCTCTGTAGGCAGGTATTGCTGTGCTATTCGACCTATTGGCTTTTGGTAAAGTTCCAAGACTCCTTTCTGACAGAGAGCCTTCAGTACACTTGGTGTACATGCTGTTTTTTCAATCAGCTCCTGTTTGGTGATTTCTTTCAGCAGTTCTTTGTTCTGGAGTGCCAATGCAGCCGAGATGCCGGCAAGCGATGCATATTTCATGAGCAGGTCGGCCTGTTTTGCCGATCGCTTCAGCTGGGTAAGGATCTCGTTGAGTTGTGTTTCATTAAAGAAAGCCTCTGTAATCCGAACGTACGTTGCCATACGTGGCTTATAGGTTCTTTTAACCTCCTCCTTAATTCGGATGGCGTTTTTATCGAGTAATCTTTTTATGACAGGCAGAATGTTTTTTATGCCTGTTTTCTTTTGAAGAGAAGAGAGTGTCTGTACTGTATCTTCCTCCAATATCTGGATTATTTTCTCTTCTGATGGCGTGAGTGTGTTATCGCCAATGAATTCCTCATTGTACATCACACTCGATTCGCTTTCCAGTTTTAAGCCGCTTGGAAGTGCTGCCTTGTACACATCTCCTATGGTGCACAGATAGTAATCGGCTATCCATTTCCATAGTTTCAATTGTGCTGTGGTTACGATGGGACTGCTGTCCAGCAATTCCATAGCCTCTTTAGTTGGGTACGATGGAATCGTGTCATGTAGTTTTACTACTATGGCACTATAATATTTGGATGTTCCAAATGGAACAATAATCCTACATCCTACCTGGACAAGGTTCGAGAAACTCTTGGGTAAGCTATATGTAAAATTGCCTTCTAAAGGGAGTGGCAGTATGACATCGGCAAACTGAGCCATATGTCCTTACCTCCTCTGTCTCCGAGCACTTACGCGTGCTGCTGCAGGTGCTTTCTCTTTCTTTGTATTAGCAGTACTCTTGTCAGAGTTGGCAGTGGGAGTCTTTGTGCGTCTTCCCCATACGCTGGCTGACTTTTTCTCTGTCTTTGCAGCATTGGCCAATGCTATACTGTCTAATTTCGTGCTATCTACAATCTCGTGTCCCCAAACGCCTTCCTCGAAGTCAACAATCTGCTTTTCAATTTTTTCTTGTTCCTTCTTCATGGCGCTGTCGGTCTCACAATAGTTAGCCAGTACTTTTCCTTGCAGGTTATTTGTTTTGTAAATTTTACCCTCGTATCGATTCAAGGTAAAGTAGTCATCTGCTGTCAGATTCGATACATTGTTAAGGTTGCTACCCATCATAGGGAGTTTAGCCAACCAGGGCGCGATATCATCGTATTTCAGCCAAAAAAGAGGATAAGGTGTAGCATCTGTACTGAACTCATCTGCGCCACGCATCAGAATGGGGCAGAGAGCTGTTACTTTAGTACTGAAAGTTCCTGTACGCTGATCCAGATATACACTTTCCTTTATATAGTAGCGTGTAGCTTCAGCGCTTGGTACGTCAGCATCAGCAACCACTATCTTGCCGTCTTTCTCTTCGTAATAGATGCCATAGCGCTCCAGCATATCTTTTACGCTGAGTTTATCTTTTTCTTCGAACGATTCATTGCCATCCAGTTTATATGTATAGGCTGTCACTCGTCCCGTCTGAATCAGACGGAACAGATATGTGAACAGATTTACCTGTTTCCCTTTGGGCTCTACAGGATAGTACATAGGTGCATTCTTGTCCTTCATCAGATCCAGCTGACGGTAGATGTCACGCTTCCATACCACATCCTCAGGCATTGCTGCTGATGTCGGGAACTGCAGAGATGCACGGTCGTTATTATTATTCTGTTTAGCTGCTGTGGTGGTTGCTGCAGTCGCATTTGCGGTAGTTGTAGTACGACGTTTAGCAGGCTGTGCAAATGTCATGCTTCCTGTCAGCAAGGTAGCTGCTATTATGATTAGTGTACGTTTCATAAATAATATATATTATGGTATTACTTAATGATGACTTCCATAACTCCGTCCAATTGTCTCTCTATACCGTCTGGTCCGATAGCGTGGACTTCTGTGATATAGAAACGTTTGTTACGGGCCAGGCCTCTGATTTGGTTTTTCTGCTGGTCTGTAAAGTTGGCTCCGTTACTCTTATAGGGAACGGCGTTACCCATTGCATCGTAGAATACAGTTTGGAAACCTTGTACGCGGAAGGTAATGTTCAGCAGACCATCGTCAATGGCTGCTCCGATTCCTTCGGTACCCATCAGTATCTGTTTACTTATGTTTCCGCCCTTAAAGTGGTTCGTTCCACCTTGTCCGTCTGAGTAGGCGATAAAGGCTGTTGGATCGGGCAATTTCCTAACACGGAAGGCAAACTTACCCATTTCCTGAGTGCGGCCCTCATTCTGGGCAGATACCGTAAATACTGCTTCACCGCCGGGAGAGGTGGGACGGGCAATGTAATGACCATCGCCTTTCTGTGTCAGCGTTCCACCAGTCATGCTTACGTGCAACTTGTTGCTTGGGATACCGGGTACAGAGACACTCATGGGGTTGTCATATCCGGCATAGAGCACATTCATAATGTCGGCACTAACGGTAGCGCTGGGTGCAACAACGGTATATTTCTGCGAGAACTCACGCTTTACCTTTTCTCCACTTCCGTTCAGCATCTCAATAAATCCGCTCAGTGTGAAGTCGCCGGTCCTGTTGCAGATTGTTTCATAGAGTCCCTTCTCGCTCTTTATTGGTTGTCCACCAATGTAGATAGTGGGTCTGCGGGTTGTATCTACGGCTGCCATTATAATCTGAGCACTGAATTTACCTCCCTGTACCACAGTTTCCGAACTGGGAATAACGTAGGCATTCAGTTGATTTACACGAATATCCTTTACGTCCACATTACTGATAAGGTTGTGCAGCACTTCACCTTCGGCATAGCGTACGTCACTCTGCAGTTTGGTTAACAAAGTAACTGCAGCTGCTGTGGGCATACTCTCAAACATGTATTCCTGCCAATTCTTGCCCATCAGGCGGGCTTTTGTAGGAACCTCTGTACTCAGGTTACTCGAGATTATCTCTCTCTTCTCTTTGTCAGTTACCATCTTTACTATCTTATCGCGATAGTCGTTGATAGCCTTATAGAGTTTCTTGCCTCGTCCAGTTCCAGGAGCCAGCATAATCTGTGTACTGGCTTCCAAATCCTCGCGATTCTTAATGTCATTAACGTCCCCATCCTTACCATCACTTTTCTTTACGATGGCAACTTTCAGTTCTTCTGCCAGGTTGTATAGCGAATCGCTGATACTGCGCACATATTGTGCCTTGTCATACCATTGCTTCACCTTAGCAGGGTTGTTCTTCATCTGCTCATCGAAGGTTTCGTATATGTCATTATTAACATGACTGGCATTCTGGGTTGATTTGTTTAGGCTGTCAGACACCAACGAGAAACCATTCAGTACATCGCTTGATACATTGAGGGCTAACATGGCCATCAGTACCAAGTACATCAGGTTAATCATCTTTTGGCGAGGAGACATCCTCTTTTTCTTTATTGGCATTGCAATTATGAATTATAATCCTTAATCCTAATTCTCAACTCTCAATCTTCAATTGCGTCAAAGCCGCTTCATTTATGAATTCTCTCCAGTAGTGGCAGCCACAGCAGGACCCATGTTAACGGTCAGTGCTTTAATCATGCGACTGTATACATCATTCAGTTCCTGAATCTGCTGTGCCATCTTACGTGTCTGCTCATCAATCTGCTCTATGGTACTAACCTGCTTGCTGATATTGCGCAACTGCAGTTCGTAAACAGTTGCAATACCGGTAAGGGTGCGGTTCAGGTTCTCCATCTCCTCACTGTCTGTACTCATACGTGCAGCCTGAGCCTTCACACGGCCTAACACCTCTGTCAGTTCAGTCAACTCTTCTGCATAGTTCTTCACAGCTTCCTCTATAGCTGCAGGATCTGTAGCCTTAATCTGGTTAGGATCAATGGCAGGACCGCCATTCTGTATCTGTTCTAGTGCCAACTGTGCCTGGGCAGCAGCTTGTCCGGCAGCTGCGAGGTTGGCAGCAGCAGCACTTAATCCTGTACCTGCAGCCAGTGCATCAGGATCTATGTTACCAACAGGTGCGCCACCTGCTACGATGGGTGCACCACCGCCAATTACAATGGGACCTTCAGGAATCTCAGCACCCTCGGGTAGGGGAGTGCCGCCTCCAGCTACTACAACTGTCTGTCCACCAACAACTTCTGCGCCTTCGGTCTTGGGAACCTTGTCGTAGGTCTTTTCAAAACCAGAGATAAAGAATACAATTGCCTCCACAATCATACCCACGAAAAGCATGATATTGGCTCCTGAAATATGTGTCAGTTTAAACAAAGCTCCCAGGATGACGACTGATGCGCCCCAGCTATAGGAGTAGTTCATAAATACTTGGCCAGATGGAGAGTCCATCCACTTCTGCAGTTTGGCTATAGGATTCATATCTTTATTATTTGTCCTCTTCCCCTGCCTTCTCCCGTGAGAGAGGGAGTCAAGGTTCCGAGGTATATTGTTAATTTAATTGTTTATTATCTCCTTTTATTTTTTTTCTTTTATATCTCCCCTTGGGAAGTCAGATGGGTTACCTCCTTGTTTTACGTGTGCTTACAGTTGGTCCGCTTGAAGCCTTGCTCTTTCCGCCGCCTTTACTGCTTGCTTTGCCACCTTTCTGGGCTCCGGCATTTCCTCTATCGTTCACCATAGTGCGAACACAACGGAAACCGACATAGCAGCGGGGTTGATTCTGGTACTCATAAGAGCGCCATGCGCTGCGAATCATGCTTTCTGGATCTTTCCAGGAACCGCCTCTTACGCTTTTCTTTTTCAGGCGATAGGGATCCTCTTTGGCAGCATTGTATTTCAGGTCGGGGTTCATGTCGCTCATGCTTTCTACACCGGCCTCTGTAAATACGGTGCTTGTCCACTCAGCTACATTACCTGCCATATCATACAGACCATTGCTATTGGCACTGAAAATGCCACACTTACTGGTAATAAGGCTTCCATCCTTGGTGTAGTTTCCTCTATCAGGCTTGAAATTGGCATAATAGCATCCTTTGTCACTCTTCACCTCAAGACTTGTCCAGGGGAAGGGGTTGCCCTCTTTTCCACGAGCAGCATATTCCCACTCAACTTCGCTGGGCAGACGGTAACGTTGGATCTGCTTGGCATAGCCGCCCAGTCCTTTCATCAGGAAGTTGGTACGCCATGCACAGAAGGCATTGGCCTGATCCCATGAGATACCTACTACGGGATAGTCATCGTATGCAGGATTACTGAAATAGAGTTTCATGTATCGCTCATTGTCAGCATTCTGGAAATCGTTCACCCAACATGTGGTGTCAGGGTATATATTCACAATGTATGTATTCAGGAAGTCCCATGGTCCGCTCAAAGGACGTGTAATGGTCTGGCGGATAATTCTGCCATCGTCATCTATCCATGCGGTATCCTTGCTTATCATTACCTGGTCATTGCTGACAGCGTGGTCGGTATTCAGGTCACGCTCTTCAGGGTCCAGACGATACTTGCGCTGTGCTGCAGCCACATAATCGTAGATTTCGTAGCGATAGTTCATCTGCTTGGCATCCAGCATCTTGGTGCCGTCGATAGGATGAATAACATAAACGCTCTGGATAGCACGGTCTTCATCCTCGTTAGCCTTACGCCAGGGAATGGGTTTACTCCAGTTCAGATATGGTGTAATGGGGTTACCCTCCTTATCCTCCTCAATCTTATAAGTTTCGTCACCACCATATGCGGGGTCAGCCAAGCGCTCACGGATAATACTGTCACGTACCCAGTTTACAAACTGACGGTATTTGGCATTACTTACTTCATGCTCATCCATCCAGAAACCGTCGACACTGATGTCTCTGATGGGAAAGTCAGCACCCCAAAGGGTGTCATTTTCTTGTAGTCCTATCTTCAGTGAACCTTTGTGTACGGCCACCATGCCATAAGGTGTAGGCTCCGACATGGCAGATCCTCTGACACCTGTCAGTTCTCCTCCCACTGCGTTAGCCGATGAATTAGACCCCATACATGCAGCCAGGGTCAGGCAAAGAATTGCCAATAAGAAAAATCCCAGACTCTTTGTCTTCATATCTTTATGTTTAGTTATTTTTTATCTTTATCGGAGTAATCTGATTTACTCTTTTATACCTTATTATATAATATAATGTTCGATACTCAATGTTCAATACTTAATGTCCCTAAAGAAGTCTCACACTCTTATGCAGGTTTTTACCTTTCTTACCCAGATTCAGGTCAGTCTGGTAGCCTACCATAATCTCGTGCGTTCCATTTAGCGCTCCTATTCCTCCTGTGTATATCTCGTACGAGTAACCTATGTTTATGCCATGGAAATTATATCCCAGCATCACACCCACGCTGTTCATGGGGCTATACATAACGCCGCCGTACAACTTGTGTTTGTCTCCATCGTATTCCAAACGGGCAGAGATATCACCTCTCCACGATAGCAGGTCGGTTCTCAGAATGGCATCCGTAGCCAGGGCGTAACGTGGGTAGCGGAACTTGAAGCGATATCCTCCTGTCATAAAGATAACAGGGTCAATGGTTATCTCGTGCGTCTTATCGTCTCCCAACGTAATGGTTGGTCCCATCAGATGCATAACGCTGGCGCCAGCATACCATAGTTTCTTATGGGTATATCGGAGTCCCAAGTCCAGATCTATGGTTTGACCCTTCGCTTCACTTGTTGTGAAGGCAGGATCATTTGGATCATTCAGATCCAGTTTCGAACCGTCTGTTTTTTCGACCAGGAGCGCCGGCTTTATACCTATACTCATGGTCCCTCCCCATATTTTATGGTGGTAGGCGTACGTCAGTGATATCTTCTGCGTAGAGAATATGGCAGCCTTGTCGTTGTACAGTCCAAGTCCGACTCCGTGGCTAGGTCCCAGAAAGAAAAGAGGCATGTCTGCTGTTATCAGTATGGTCTTTGGAGCATCCTCGAAACCTACCATCTGCATGTTGTATGCAGCTCTGATATTTAGCAGGCCATCCAATCCTGCCGCTGCAGGGTTGAAGTGGGATTGCAGAGCCCAGGTATTGGTAAATGCCGCATCAAACTGAGCCTTAGTGCCCAGACTGATTAGCAGTAAACCTATCCAGAGTAGTCTTTTCATCCTAAAATTAATAACGTCAGAATCTATCGTTTTATTGTATAATTGCGTGCAAAGTTACAATTAATATTCACAATTGTTGCTATTAATAGTTGCAAATTTTACATTTAATGCTGTTAAAACAGCGAAAAATAAAGTTAATTTTTGGGGTGTATTCAAAAAAAATGTATCTTTGCCCTGACATTATTAACTGAAACTGGCAATTATTAACCACCTGCGATTGAAGCCATATCCACCCGTAAGGTCTTCTTCACAGGTAAAATATTAACTTAACAACACTTATTTTTATGAAAAAAAACAAACTAATGACGTTGTTCGTTTCTGCACTTATGGTGCTGGGCGTTCAGAGTGTAAGTGCTGATGTCACCTACACGCTATTGTCCGCCACAAGGACAAACGACAACGAAGGTGCAGAGAAGCTTCTTGACGGCAAGGGCGAAACCAAGTGGGGCGAGGGCCTAAACAATGGAAACACTCGATGGATTGTCTTCAAGGCATCCGCAGGCATTAAGCCCAGCGATTATGTGCTCACCGTTGCCAATGATACTCCTGGCAGCAAGGGACGTCAGTGGCAGAAATGGAGAATCTATGGTGCTAATTTCGTTGGCGATGCTTCAGCCACAAGAGATGCTGCCGGATGGGTGCTACTTGACAGCAAGGAGAACATCACCGACGAGCAGTTCCCAACGGGGGAAACCAACAACAGCTATCTGCAGACCACCTTTACTTTGTCTAAGGAATGCGATAGTTACTACGAGTATTTCAAGATTGAAGTAGATGAAATACGTCAGTCCGGTCAGTACATGCAGATGGGTGACTTCGCTTTCGGTACATATTCCGAAGAGACGACCGCTGAGCTGTACACCACCAAGGTGGAAGTTGCCAAGGGTCTTGACATGACTGGCTTAGATGCAGACGACGTATGGAGTGTTGAAGCTCCAAAACTCATCGATGGATTAACTGATGCTCTGGAAAGCGCTAAGAGTTCAGGCGACTATACTGCACTTCAGAGCGAATTGAATCTCGCTGCTAAAATGAGTGCCGCTATAGCTGCACTTGTCAGCAATGGTAATATAAGTGCATTTGACGGCTCTGCCTGCTGGGGCGATGGTCACTATTCGCAACTCTTCGATGGAAAAGACGGACGCGAGGGTAGAGATGGTACCAAGTGGGGCGGTAACTTCAATGGAGCGCCCTACCAGTATGTTATTTTCCGTATAAAGGAGGCTTTCGCACCATATTTCTATAAGTTAGTAACTGGTGGTGATACTGGACGATTCAATGACCGTAACTGGAGGACATGGAGTGTCTATGGAGCCAACTTTGCATCTCTGAAGGATGCTACTCCCGACAATGATGGATGGGTCAGGCTGGATAAGAGAGAAGACATCCTCGAGGAATACCTGCCGATGGAAAGCAACTACCCTGCTGCCTTCAATTTCACCGAGGGCGTTTCAGAGCCCTACCTTTATTTTATGGTTAAGGTCTTTGCTGCTCATGGAGGTGACGCCATTCAAATGAATGAGATGACTCTATGCACTAAGGAAGAATACGAGGCCACTCGCAAGCCTCTTGTAGCATACTTCGACGATTTCGACGTAGATAACTTGGAGACTGAGTCTAGCCTTGCTGAAGATAAGGAAACTTTCAAGACCAAGTTGGAAGAATTGAAGACTACTGACGATCCTGTTGTTTTGACTAAGTGCTATAACGAACTGGTTGAACTGAGAAAGAAGTTTGAGGAGTCTGCTGCATTTATTGCTGGTGCTTATCGTCCTCTTGATGGTAATACAGCTTGGGGTGCCAATGAGAACCATACAAAACTGATTGATGGTAATGAGAGCACCAAGTGGGGTGGCGGTATGCCCCAAGGTGGCTCATATGTTATCTTCAAGGTAAACAAGTCTACAAAGTTTACTGGTTATGAGTTGATTACAGGTAACGATACCAAGAGCAGTCCAGGACGTAACTGGAAGACTTGGAAGATTTACGGTTGTAACATTAGGGGTAACAGGGATGAAGATGCTGTTCGCGAATCTGATTTCTGGAATCTGCTTGACGAGAAGACAGACATAGGTCAGGATCAGCTCCCTGCTGATAATTTTGCGCCTGCTTATTTCAGCTTCAGCGAGACATCAAAGGCATATACATATTATAAGATTGAGGTAGAGGCAGCCTTCGATGGAGGTTCTATCCAGATGTCTGAGTTCAAAATGTTCACAGAGGACACTTGGAAAGCTGAATGTAAGGAATATGTTGACTCATTAGTTAGATTAGAGAAAGAGGCATTTGGCAAGTTTGAAGTTTCAGAGGCTATTCAAAAAGAAATTGCTGCCGCTGAAGCAGCTGTAGCTGACGCTCAGCCTGATGATTTACTGTCTTACTTCAACGATGCTCGCGAGCTTATTCTTGGTGCAGTAAAGAGATCCTATGCTGAAGCAGCCAAGGGCGATGCTGAGTGCATCCTTCCTTCTCTCAAGTGGGGTGGCGATTATAAGGCATTCACTTATGTTGCCCAGGGTGACTTCGATTTCGGCGATGGGAATACGAGCAATCCTAATTACAACAAGATTATTGGCGTACCCGAGAAGCAGAATGGTATCTCTTGGTTCGACCCCGACTATAATATAGCAGACTGGAACTATGGTCAGGATCTTCCTAGCTTCGGTGACGGACGTCCCGCAGACGTATATGCAGTTCGTTACTTTACTGTTGAGGGTGAAATTCCTTCAACTCTCTTTATGCCTGCTCCTCATGACGATGCTCCCTGCGAATATTACATCAATGGTGAGTTGATTTGGAGTGAGACTGATGGTTGGAAAGAGGACGAAGTTGTTCGTCTGACCGACTCTCAGAAGGCTCTCATCAAGACCGATGGAAGTGTAAACGTATTTGCTTTCCATGTTCATCAGAATTGGGGTGGCCGTTATGCTGACGGTGGTCTCTACACTGCAGGTAACATGGTTAATGACTATTGGAAGGACTATGGCAATCTGGATGACGTTATAGCTAAGGCAGAAGCCGATGGTATCGATGCTGCTGTTCTCGATGTTGTAAAGGCAAAGAGCAGTTTCCGTGGCGGCATTAATTATAGTCGCAATGCTATTATAGCTGCTTATCGTCTCAAAAATGTTGGTACACAGGAGAATATTTTCAAAGGTTCTGCTCCAGTAGATGGCGGACAGTACTATATTTATAATGTAGGTGCTAAGCGCTACCTCACCGGTGGTGTTGATTATGGCACACATGCAGCTGTTAACTTCGCTGCTCAATTAGCTACTTTCCGTGCAAATGGTAATGGCTTCCGCATTCATACAAATATCCGCAAAGGTTCTGACGCTTTGAACTTCAATGGTTTTGTTGATTGTGGCGGTGATGGCGACACTTGGATTCTCAAAGAGGTTTCCGCAGGTGTTTATAATATAGCTCGTTCAGAGGAAGGTAAGGAAGACTTCTTATTAGGCTATAATGGTGCTGCACGCAATAATTGGTGGCAAGTAGACACAGACCTTAAGGATGCTGCTGACCCCAATAACCAGTGGATGCTTATAAGCAAAGAAGAGCGTGACGCACTCCTAAAAAAGGCAACAGCTGATAATCCTGTAGATGCTACCTATTACATCCACGCTGCCGGCTTCGACCATTGGCTGGTTCCTGCAGACATGGCATGGCCATTCACCAAGTGGACATGGAACAATGGTGGTGATGGTGGCTGGGAGCCCGATTTCGTTTACGAGGTATGGCACGCTGGAGAGACAGAGATGAGCCAGACAATAGAAGGTTTGCCCGCAGGTAAGTATATAGCAACCGTTCAGGGTTACTATCGCGATGGAGATAACCATAATAACGATGGTACTATCTATCAAGGCGATCGTCAGGAAGCTTACTTCTTCGCAGGCGATGCACGTGTATTGCTTCCTAATATTAGTGAAGGGGCAGACCAATATCTTCTCCGTGGTAACAACAATGCTGGTCATGGCATCGTTCCTGACAGCCGCGAAGATGCTGCCGCCTACTTTGGTGCTGGTCTCTACAAGGTTTCTGTTGAAACAACTGTAGGTGCTGATGGTAAGCTCAAGATTGGTGCTATCAAGAGTGCAAATGTTCCTAATGACTGGATGGTTATCGACAACTTCCGTCTCTTCTATAAGGGTAACTATGTTGAAGCAACTATCACTGATGCAGGTTATGCAACCTTCGTTGCTCCTGGATTTATCGATGATATTCCTGCAGGCGTAGAGGCCTATGCTGCTCAGCTTAAGGAAGGTTATGTTCATCTTGAGCCTACATCTGTTATCCCCGCTGGTGAGGCAGTTGTCCTGAAGGGCGCAGAGGGAACTTATACATTCTATCCACAGGCTGTAAGTGAAACCCCTGTAAGCACCTCTGAGTATTCTATTGATCTTTCTTACACTAAGGGAGACGTTTGCTATGACGATGGTGTAGCCATCATCAATGGTGAGGCCGATTGCAAAGTACTTAAGATAGGTACCTCTAAGGCTGTCGGTAACTTCACTCTTACTGTTCCTGCCGGCAAGTATTCTTTCTATGCAGTAGCTTGGAAGGGTACTGTTACATCAGATGTAGTCTTGAAGAATGGTGATGAGGTTGTTAAGACTGTTACCGTACAAGCTAACGATGGTGTCACAGGTAACTCACCCTACACTATTAACGTTACAAATGCAGATAAGTACGAGTTTGAGGTTGCTTCTGATTGCACCCTCACTGTTACTTCTGACAAGCGCGTCGTCTTCTTCGGAATCAAGAGCGCTGCTGCATCCAACATTGTTCTTGATAACGATCTGAAGCCTGCTACCGAGGAAGTAACGGCTGATGGTACACAGTACATTCTGGCTAAGTTGAACGACGTGGCCGGCTTCGCAAAAGCAACACCTGATACAAAGATTGCTGCAGGCAAGGGTTACTTGGTAATCAAGGGTGCAGCTGGTATTAAGGAATTCTATCCTTTCGGCGAAGAAGATGCAACAGGTATCAATACAATTGACAATGAGCAAATAACAATTGACAATGGTGCTGTTTACAACCTCTCTGGTCAGCGTGTAAACAAGGCTCAGAAGGGTATTTACATTGTTAACGGCAAGAAAATTCTTAAGTAAGACCCACCCCGGCCCTCCCTCCGGGGAGGGTGGGGTCTAATTCTTAATTCAAAATTTTTAATTACAATGAGATACATTAAACCTGCATTTAAGATCGAATCGGCTGATGTTGTCAACATGTTGGCAGAGAGCCTGGTTATAGACGGTGACACCACAGTGGATGGTGGTGATGCACTGACTAAGGAAGACAGTTGGGAAATATGGTCAGATGAAGAGGAGGAATAACTCCTGCTCTATTCCATAATTAATATAAAAAGGGTTGGCACAAATAATGCCAGCCCTTTTTATATAAAAAAAAATGATTTTATTTGGAGCATACTCAGAAAAAATATATCTTTGCGTCGACTTTAAATTTAAAAAAACACAAAAAAGCATAAAACTAATCTACTACTAACCGCCTGTCGGTGGAGGCTCGTTTGAACAAATCGGTCTCTATCTTTCAGGCACAATATTAACTTAACACACTTGTTTTATGAAGAGAAACAAACTTTTAACGTGGTTCGCTACAGTACTTATGTTGCTGTGCGTACAGAGTGCCAATGCTGGTATCAAGATTACCTGTGTAGGTGGTTCTGATTTTGGTGGAGATGAAGGTTGCCAAAAATTATTTGATGGCAAACAAGGTACTAAATGGGGATCGTGGGACGGATGGTATGGAAATACCCCCACAGCTGTCTTCAAGACTATAGTTCCCATTGCTCCTGCTTCCTATGAGTTGGTAATCGCAGATGACACCAATAGTAACAAAGGCCGTAACTGGAAATCATGGAAGATATACGGAGGAAACTTTGTCGACGATGATGCTGCTCTTGATGCAGAGGACTGGGTTTTGCTCGATGAAAAAGCGGATCAGCAGCTGACTACAGATCAGTTTGCCGTGGTTTCTTTTGATATTTCCAATCCCGATGGCAAGTTCTATTCTTATTTTAAGATTGAAGTCGAAGCTCTCGCAGGAGGCTGGGGTGAATACTGCCAGATGGCTGATTTTACTCTTGCTGAATATACCGTTGACACATCAGTTGCGCAGGAATATATAAACTTGGATTTGACAGGTGTAGATGAAGACCTCGTAACTGCATATAAAGAGAAGTTGCCTGCTGTTCAGGAGGCTCTAGAGAGTCAGGATGTCAATAAGTTCCTTTCATCAATTGAAGAGATTGCTCCGATCAAAGACGAGATAACAACCATCAGTAAAGGCGGTTTTGTAGTTATCAGCAGTAGCGCCTCATGGGGTGAGAACCCTGCTTCTAAACTGGTTGATAAGAAAGACAATACCAAATGGGGCGGAGACTTCTCTGATGGTAAGGCACAGTATGTTGTATTCCGCTCTTCTGCTCAACAGCCTAGTTTTTATAAGTTGGTAACTGGTAACAACACAGAGAATCATAAAGAACGCAACTGGAAGACATGGAAGGTCTACGGCGGTAACTTTGCTAATGATGCAGAGGCTTCAGCAAGTGCAAACGGATGGACTGTGTTGGATGAGAGAGAGAATGTTAGCGAAGAGTTACTGCCTGGCAGAAACTGTTTCTCTGTTTCTCTTAACTTTAAAAATGGCGTGAAGGAGAATTACTCATTCTATAAGATTGAGATTACGGCTTCAGGTGGTGATGAACAGCAGATGTCTGAGGTTTATTTCTACACTCAGGATCAGTTCGAGGATATCCATAAGTCATTAGTCGATGATTTGACAGAATTTGCTGCAGGAGTGGCTGATATGGTAGTTGAGACTGAAATGGAAGCTTCTAAGACAACCTTCACCGAGAAGTTTGAGCAGTTAAAGACCACTACCGATGTAGATCAGTTGTCTCTTCTTTATAACGAGTTGGTTAGCCTGAAGGAAGTGCTCGAGTATTCTGCAGCCTTTGCAGGTGGTGGTTATCGTGTTCTTGATGGTAATTCTTCCTGGGGTGATGGCGAGAACTGGACAAAATTGCTTGATGGTGATATCGAGACCAAGTGGGGCGGCGATATGCCCGAAGATGGCTCAGGCTCATACGTTATCTTTAAGGTTTATAAGGCAACTAAGTACAATTGCTATAAGCTGGTTACTGGTAATGATTCAGGAGATTATTCTGACCGTAACTGGAAGAGTTGGAAGATTTACGGTTGTAACATTAGGGGTAACAGGGATGAAGATGCTGTTCGCGAATCTGATTTCTGGAATCTGCTCGACGAGAAGACCGATATAGGTCAGGATCAGCTTCCTGCAGCTAACTTTGCTACCGCTTATTTCGACTTTAGCGAGTTAGCTAAGTCATATAAGTACTTTAAGATTGAAGTAGAGGAAACTGGTGGTGGTTCTTTCCAGATGTCTGAGTTTAAGATGTTCACGGACGAGGAATGGGCAGATGTATGTAAAGAATATACCGATTCTCTCGAGAAACTGAAGGTGGAAATTCTTGGCGATATGCTGCTTGTTGATCCTGTGGCTACACAGGTGGCTGATGCTATTGCTGCTGTTGGTGAAGCCAAGGCCAGCGAGTTGGAGGCCAAGTTTGCTGATGCTCGTGAGGCTATCATTAATGCTCCAAAGAACATGTGGCTTGCCAAGTACCAGTTGACAGAGAAGGACGGTGTATTGCAGATTGGTACAGCTGCTGACATGTTCAACTTTGCAAAGGTTATCAATGATGGTACTGTAGCATCTGAGACTTCTTTCATTGATGCAGCCCTTACTGCAGATATTGATCTTTCAGAGGCTATCACTGATGAGAATCCTTGGATTCCTGTTGGAAACTGGGGTAAAGTTGATGGTGTAGATGTTGCATACAAGGGTCATTTCGATGGTCAAGGTCACACCATTAAGGGTTTCAATGCCACCTCAACCCAGAACTATTTCGGTATCTTCGGTGTACTTTCTACAGGTGCGCTCGTTGAGAACTTTGATATTTACGGTACTATTAATACTACAATCCAGAATGCTGGTGGCGTTGCTGGTTATGCACGCGATGAAAATCCTACCATTCGCAACATCCATAGCTTTATTAACATCAACAATACTTTTGCCGGTGGTCGACAAGGTGGTATTTTGGGTAATTCTAACGTTGGCACAGTAGTTGTTGAGAATTGCTGGTATTCTGGCACCTTGGATGGTAACGATGCAGGTAATAATGGTAACTATGGTGGTATTGTAGGTTATGTCCAAAACAAGAATACAGCCATTTCTAATATTAGCAACTGCTTGTTCGATGGTAAGTTGATTAACACTGCCGAGACTCCAGGTAACTGTACATTTGGTGGTATCATTGGATATAACAATGGTGGCTTTGCAACCATCACGAACTGTTTGTCTATAGGTACATTACAGTCTGCAGTAACAGGCCAGTTCTTTGGTAAGATCAATGGCAACAACTCTGTTTTTGCCAACAATTATTATAAGGGTGAGTTTGTTAATGGCAAAGGTAGTGCCGGTACTGTAAGCGGTGATACACCTGTTGAGGTAACTGATGAGCAGTTGAAGAGTGGTGAGATTGCTGTCAACTTGGGTGCAGCCTTCCGTCAGTGCCTTGGTGAAGATGAGTATCCTGTTCCTAGTGCTACACACGCTGTTGTTGCCAAGATTACCGACGCTGGCGTTGCTACACTGTATGTTAGTGATACTGATGTAGAGATTCCTGAAGGTGTTAAGGCATATGCTGGTGTTATCGAGAAAGCTGGAATCCTGAATCTGGAGCCTATCGAAGGTAAGATTGCTGCTGGTGAGGCAGTTGTCCTGAAGGGTGCTGCCGGCTATTACAACTTTGCTCCTACAACAGATGCTGTTAAGGCTGAGAAGAATATCTTGCAGGGTGCTGCTGAAGATCTGGAGGCTGCTGGCAAGTATATTCTGGCTAAGCCCGAGGGTAAGGAAGCAGGCTTCTATTTGGCTGAGACCGGTACCCTCAAGGCAGGTAAGGCATATTTTGTACTTCTCAAAGATTCTGATGTTAAGGCCTTCTACTTTGCTGAGGATGGCGAGACTGCTATTGCTGGTGTTATCAATGAGACTCCTGCTAATGGTGCCATTTATAACCTCTCTGGTCAGCGCATTAATAAGCTGCAGAAGGGTATCAACATTGTTGATGGCAAGAAGATTCTGAAATAATAACCCATGACCCATACCCTCAATGTCACCTCCCTTCGGGGAGGAAGGGAGGGGGCTAATATGTACATTAAACCCGAAATGAAAATAGAATCGGCCGATGTTGTCAACATGTTGGCAGAGAGCCTGATTATCGACAATGACACCACAGTGGATGGTGGTGATGCACTGACTAAGGAAGACAGTTGGGAAATCTGGTCAGATGACGAAGAGGAATAATCTTCGAGATAACTAAAATAAGAAGGCAGCTCCAAGTGGGGCTGCCTTTATTCTTAATTATAGGATTTTCAGCGAGAACCTGAAAAGTCTTATTTTAAGGTTTCAATTGCGAACTGCATTCGTTTCATCGTTTCTTCCTTGCCCAAGAAGGCTGCCAATTCGTACATGTCAGGACCCTGTCCGGCTCCAACCAAACAAATACGCCATGCATTCCAGGGGCGCAGGCCGGAAGACTCTACCCAAGGATCTACAACGGCTTTCATTCCTTCAACAGTGAAGTCCTGAATGCCAGAGAGTACCTCACAGAATTGCTTCATCTCGTCAGCTGTTGTTTCTGCCCAGTTTTTGCGGATGAATTTATCTTCGCGGTCGAAGCTTTCAGGTGCCACAAAGAAGAAACGTGTCAGCGGCCACAAATCAGAGGGGAAACTGATGTTACGCTTACGCTTGTTGCCTTGTCCGTCAACATATTCTATTACCTTCAGTTTCATCATACGTACCACTTCTGCTTCCTGCTGGGTGGTAGCATTGATACCTTCTGCCTTAAGGATCTTGTCAAAAGCAGGAGCCCATGCTTCATCAGGTTGCTGGATAAGGTACTGGTGGTTGAACCATGCAGCCTTCACATAATCGAATTTGGCACCGTTCTTAGAACATTTGCTCAGGTCGAAGAGCTTCACCATCTCGTCCAGGCTCATCAGTTCCTGATCGTTGCCAGGGTTCCATCCCAAAAGAGCCAGGAAGTTGACAACTGCCTGAGGCAGATATCCTTTTTCGCGATAGCCGCTAGAGACTTCGCCAGTTTTGGGGTCATGCCACTCCAGCGGGAATACGGGGAATCCCAACTTGTCGCCATCACGCTTGCTAAGCTTGCCGTTTCCTATAGGTTTCAGCAACAGAGGAAGGTGAGCAAAACGGGGCATGGTATCTGCCCAACCAAAGGCTTCATACAACAAGACATGCAGTGGTGCGCTGGGCAACCACTCCTCGCCACGAATCACGTGTGTGACCTCCATCAGGTGGTCGTCAACGATGTTTGCCAAATGATATGTAGGCAGTTCATCTGCGCTCTTATATAGCACCTTGTCATCCAGAATACTACTGTTTATGCGTACTTCGCCACGAATGAGGTCATCTACCAGTACATCTCTACCGGGTTCAATAAGGAAACGAACCACATACTGATTTCCATCAGCAATGAGCTTGTCTACCTCCTCCTTGGGCATTGTCAGCGAATTGCGCATCTGCATACGAGTGCTGGCATCGTACTGGAAGTTTTCTATTTCAGCACGTTTTGCATCCAGTTCTTCTGGCGTATCAAAGGCGATATATGCTTTTCCGTTATCCAGAAGTTGCTGAACATATTTCTTATAGATGTCCCTGCGCTCGCTCTGGCGGTATGGACCATGTGAGCCGCCGAAACTGACACCTTCGTCAAATTTGATGCCCAGCCACTGGAAACTTTCAATGATGTACTCTTCTGCTCCGGGGACAAAGCGCCCGCTGTCTGTATCTTCTATTCTGAAGATTAAGTCGCCACCATGCTGACGTGCAAAAAGGTAGTTGTATAACGCGGTCCTGACACCACCGATGTGCAATGGACCTGTAGGACTTGGGGCAAATCTTACCCTTACTTTTCTATCTTGCATAAGCTAATGTAGTCAAAATTCGTGCAAAAGTAAACATTTTTTTTCTAACAAAAGACTTTTTTTTGTATTTTCGCATTTGAAAAGCGAAGAACGAATAAATAGACTTTGCTCATTAGGCCTTAGTCTTTAGATAAAAGTTCAATTCTTAACTGCGGTGTAGCCGCCTCAGTTTTCAAATAAATCAGAAATGAGCCGATATAATAGAAAGAGAAAAGTCAGCAACAAAGAGTACCTGTATAGGATACTGGGACTGGTTGCCATGATTGCTATTCTGGCAGTCTTTTTGCCAAAGGGTGGTTACAATAAATACGTATATAATATAGGGGAGCCTTGGGATGATGTGCAGGTAATAGCACAAGACAGTTTCCCCGTATATAAAAGTGAAGCCCAGCTGAAACGCGAGAGCGACAGTTTGCGTAATTATTATGAGCCTTACTTTGCCATCGACAATACTATTTATGAAAAGCAGGCCGCCCAATTGCGGGAGGCTTTCAAGGGTATGTCCTCAGATGGTGTTCCTTCTTATTATCTGCCCCATCTGTTGGAGAAGCTAAGACACCTGTATGCACAGGGTATTGTAGAAGCGGAAGACTATGATGTGCTAAGGAAAGAAAACACACATCAGGTCTGGCTTTTCGAGAATAACGAGTCACAGCCCCGTTACGTAAAACATTTGTATACCGAAAAGACAGCCTATGAATACATGATGGCCGAGGAGGATAGCCTCCGTTTTAATCATGGTAAGTTAATGCGTTGCGCACTGGAAAAATTCATCCAACCCAATCTGATATATGATGCCGAGAAGTCCCTGCAACAGCGACAGGAGGTAGATGCTCAGTTGGTGCCCTTTATCGGACAGGTTCAGGTAGGGCAGAAGTTGGTGGATCACGGTCAGATTGTAGACGAGTATACATTCTGTGTCCTTCAGTCGATGGAGCGTTTCCAGAAAACCCGTTCACTCAGTAATACCGAGAAGTTGCTGCAGTTGGCCGGCCAGGTGACGTACATAGGTATTATGATGATTCTGCTCATGTTTTATTTCGAGCAGTTCCGCAGCGATTATCTGGCTAATCCGCGTTTCGTCATGCTGGTAGTAAGTCAGTGTATCATATTCCCATTGGTAACATATGCTTTTATGTCGCATAATCTGATGAGTGTATATGTTATCCCTTATTGTATTCTGCCAATATTTATACGTGTGTTCATGGACAGTCGAACGGCTTTCATTTCACATACGGTTTCCATATTGATGTGTGCTGTTGCACTTCATAATCCATATGAGTTTATTGTAACCCAGTTAGTGGCCGGATTGGTGGCTATCTATAGTCTTCGTCAACTCTCACAACGCAGCGAACTGGTACGTGCGGCTGCTTTGGTAACTGTGGCTGCGCTGATTACCTATTTCTGCATCGAGTTATTGCATGGCAGTCCCTATACTTCCAACGGGTTCGATAGGTGGACATATATATACATCTTGTTGGCGGGTGTCCTGTCTCTGCTTTCTTATACGTTGCTTATGCCTATCGAACGTATCTTCGGGTTTACTTCCAACGTTACTTTGGTCGAGTTGTCTAATATCAACAACACCATCTTGCGTCGCCTCTCCGAAGAGGCTCCTGGAACATTCCAGCACAGCATGCAAGTGGCTAACTTGGCTGCCGAGGTGGCCAACCGCATAGGCGCTAAGAGTCAGTTGGTCAGAACCGGTGCGTTGTATCACGATATAGGTAAGCTTGAGAATCCTGTCTTTTTCACAGAAAATCAGTCTGGCACCAATCCCCATGACAATCTGCCATACGAGCAGAGTGCCCAGATTATTATCCAGCATGTAAGGAATGGCCTCCGCTTGGCCGATAAATACCAGCTTCCTTCCGTGATAAAAGGTTTTATTTCGACTCATCACGGTAAGAGTTTAGCTAAATACTTCTATGTCTCATACAAGAATGACTATCCTCAGAAGGAGATAGATGAACGTATGTTTGCCTATCCCGGACCCAATCCCACAACCTTGGAACAAGCCATTCTCATGATGGCTGACTCTATCGAGGCTGCCTCCAGAAGTTTGTCGGAGTATACCGAGGAAAGCCTGAATAACATGGTAGACAGAATTGTCGACGATCAGGTGACATCTGGTTATTTCACTCAGTGTCCTATCTCGTTCCTTGAGATTGCAGATGCCAAGGAGGTTTTCAAGGCCAAGTTACGCACCATGTATCATACGCGTATCCAATATCCTGAGTTAAGCCAACAAACGGGAAAGGAGTAAAATAATTATAAATTAAGGCGCGTAAATGCTGCTTTATGGAATTTTTTGTTAACTTTGCGGTGTTAATCAATAAATTGTAATTATAAGTTATGAAGATAAAGACGTTAATGTTTCTGCTGCCTCTTATGCTGCTTGGCGTCTTGTCTATAAAGGCGCAAAGTCAGGATGTTGGCAATTTGGATGGTAAGGACTATGTCGATTACTTCCTCAACAGGGGTGGACTTGTACGCATAACTAACCGCAGGACTACTACCTCCAACCTTACTGATGACGGAACCAAGACACTTGGAGTACGTGCAAATGTGAATAACCTTCAGCAGGTATGGATCCTGGAGAAAAAGGGAACCGGCTACACGTTGCGTAACGGTAGTACGGGCCGTTTTCTTTCATCCAACGATAATTACCGTTCGCCCAGTGCGTCGTCCAAGACACTTTATATCCAGTATAGCCCTAACAATTCTGGTAAGACATCTTATATTAACATCTCTGAAAAGAGTGATTTCAGTGGCTCTACCTGTTTGAATCTTAATGGCGATGGCGTCAATCTGTATAAGTGGACTTGCCAGGGTGATCCCGGCTCCGATTGGACAATCTCTGATGTCGAGAACTTTACTTTAGAGCAGGTACAGGCCGATCTGCTGGCAAAGAGTGATTATGTAACTCCTGAAGTGGGCAAGTACTACCGTATCCGCAACATGGGTTACGATACTTATATGAACGAGGACTTTGGGAACAATGCCCTCAGTTGTGAAGCTAAGAGCGATGATAAGCTTTCCCAGTATTGGACAGTTGTATCTGCCTCGTCGGGGAGGTATCTCTTACAAAACCTGTGTACTCAGCGTTATATCACACGTCAGAATGGAACGCTCAGTACTCAGTATAAGACACAGACCGGTAAACCCACTGCTGGTTTTTCCTTTACGCGAACCAGTGATGCCACCAATCTGCTCTATTACATCGTTGACAATGGCAATGTGGCGTTGCATTGCGATGCCCAGAGTGCCGTGGTGGGGTGGTATACCAACGAGATTCCTGGCAGTACGTGGGGTTTCGAACAAGTCGACCTCACAGATGAATTCATTGAGAATGGCCGCAGTGGCCTCAATGCCTATAATGCGCTTAAGACCAGGCTGACAAGCTATAAGGCTGCCCTCAATCGTCTTTTCAAGGATTATGCATGTACTGAACTCAACGATGAGATACAGGAACTCTCGGATGAAGCTCTGGCCGAGAATGCCGATTTCCAGTTATTGAATGCCGATATGCAGGCAATGATACTGAAGGTCAAGAACAATACTTGGGAGACCTGTGCCGGTACAGACGGTTATAGTCGCGATTTCGAAAAGTTCTTCCGTGTCCGTGATGACTATCAGGTTTACAGTCATTACCAGAAGATGTCCGGTAATGCGTATTGCGGTATGAGCAACTCCTTCGGAAAACTTTCCGGCCCCACGGGAATCTGTGGCAATGCTGGTGATATCATTTACCTTTATGTCGATAAGGAGCCCAACTCCAGTTGTACGTTACAGGTTGAGGTAGTAGCTGATAGCGAAAGCCCGGGTGATCATCAGACAGGTATCACTACCGACTTGCATAGAGGACTCAATGCGATTATACTCAGTAATAAGAGCACCATATACATCTTCTACCAGCTCAATAATGTAGATAAGATGCTAGCTGATTATCCCGATATGAAGATTCACATCGAGGGCGGTCAGGTGCAGGGTTATTGGGATGCTACCCGTGGCATGACGAATGCTGACTGGCTTCTGCTGCGCGAGAAGATGCTCAACAAGAGTAGTATTCTCAACCTTAAATCTAAGCGCTTGGTCTTTGTCATGCGCAACGATTTGGTTCAGAAGGCTATCAGCGGTGATAATAACATGGAAGGCCTGATGCGCGTTTGGAATACCATGTTACAGAACGAGGAAGACCTGATGGGCTTCCAGGAGAAGATGGAGGGTAGGTTCAATAATATCTGGAACTGTTTCTCTATCAACCACAGTTACATGTATGCTACTACTTACGGAACATACTACGAGAACAGCACGCTTTCCACTGTCATGAGCTATAAGGCACTTACAGAGACGGGCGGTGGTGCCCTTTGGGGTCCCAGTCACGAAATGGGGCACAACCATCAGGCATGTATCAATGGGGTAGGGAGCACAGAAACCAGCAACAATCTCTTCTCCAACGTGAACGTATATCTGCATGGCGTAAGCACCAGCCGTGGTGATGCTGCCGAGACCTGTTTCAGCGACTTTGCTGCCGACAAGTCATGGGTACAGCGTGGCACCTGGGCACAGGCCAGATTCTATTATCAGTTGTATCTATATTATCATGCTACAGGTCGTAATACCAACTTCTATCCCAAACTCTTCACCCTGTTGCGCCAGAACCCCATCAACAAGGGCTCGTGGGACGATTCGCTGGTTGCGGATACAAATGGAGACGGAGTAAACGATGTAAAGGGCGGGTACAAGAGCTATGGCAAGAACGATTATCTGCATATTGCCAAGAAGATGTGCGATGCAGCTGGCGAGGATCTGAGCGAATTCTTCGAGGCCTATGGAATGTTTATCCCTGTCAGCAATCTTTATGTCGGTGACTACTCCAATTATTGGGTAACCACTACACAGACCGATATAAATGCTGCTAAGACCTATATGCACCGTTATCCCAAGGCAGGGAATATCATTTTCATAGAGGATCGTATCAAGCAGTCTCCTTCTGTAGCAGATGGCCCGTTAGAGGGAAAACCCAAGAGCATCTATCGTCAGCCTATCAGCGATGAGGATTGTAACCAGATAGGTAAGCATGGCGATGTGGGTCAGTATACAGATTATGTTGATGACTATGTCACAGATGGTTATTATTATATAACATCCACCACTTCCGGAGTAACAACCTATAAGATTTCCGGTTCAGGAGCGGTAGGGTTCAAGATATATGATAACAATGGCAAATTGGTATACCTGAGCAACAAGAAGAGCTTCACGCTTCCTTCGTCCGTTCAGAAGAAAATAAAGGAGGGCTTCACTATTTATGCTGCCGAGGGCAATGGCTATGATGTCCTGGTACCCTTTGCACCTGCTACCTATCGTGGAGAGATGGCTGCTTATTATGCAGGTAATCCCAAGCCGCATACCTTATATTATTATGGAACAGGTACAGCAGGCAAGAGCACGATTGCCCCGCTGCCTGATAATTCAATAGCATATATAAAGGCCGATCAGACAGAGAAGAAGCAACCCACGGAGGAACTATTGCAGATGCCCAATGTGGTAAATGCCGATGGCTTAGCCCAGCAGATCAATATCAATGGCGATAAGCCGTTCTTCATCCCGTCGGAATTCTCAGCCGCTAACCTCACGTTCACTAAGAGTGGCGATGGTTTCCAGGCACTTACGTTACCCTTCCCTGTAAAAGAGGGTTATGTTGGCACTATCAGTAATCATCAGTTGGATGCTGCCGCTGACGGCATTGCGGCTGGTATGCCTGTCGTTACTGAGGGAGCTGTTAGTTTCACAGTCAATGATGTGGCGGTAGGTGCAGGAACCTATGATCAGATCGAGACGGGTTATGTATTGGATGCAGAAGGCAAATCGGTAGGAGAGGCACAAGGTATCACTCCTTTCACCTATATCTTCAGTGAAGTGTTCAATCTGGGCGATGATGAGAACAGTATAGCTTCTCCTCTTGAAGAGATGGGGGAGGGGACTTGGTATGACCTCAGTGGCCGTCGCATAGCCAATGGCCAACAGCCAAGGGCCAGCGGTTTATATATAAATAATGGTAAAAAGATATTGGTAAAATAATATGGCAAAAGAAAAGGCTAACAGGAAACAGCATAATGTTACCCCTGGTAGTGTAACAAAGAAAACAGAAGAAAAGAAGAAAAAGCCTGTGCGTTTGCCTATGCTGCTCATCTTCTTTGTGGCAGTGCTGGCGTGGGCGGCATTCTACTATGGAAGTGTGTTCCACCTGAGTCGTGAGTATAGTTTCTGGGTACCGGATACCAGACAGCTGGATTTTATCCTATCCTGTTCTTTCGGTAGCCTGCGATATGTGGGTAGGGCCTTGCTTATGACCTATAAATATCCGTGGTTGGGCGGACTTGTCTTGGCGCTGATGCTGACATTGGGTACCTGGCTGGTAGGCTATTGCTGGCGGTTGAATGGTAAATGGCGTTTTGTCCAATATCTGCCGGCACTGGCCTATATGGGAGGCGTTACCTATCTTGGGCTTGACAACTTCTTCGAGGCTGAGACTGGTTATATCCTCGGAATACCTTTCCTCACACTGTTTGTATTTGCAATCTGGGGCATTATGATTCGCAGTTTCAGTCGGAAGAAAGTACCTGCCCTGATTGGTATTCCCGCAGACGAGACACAGCGCGATAATCTCCTTCAGTTGGCTGTTTGTGTCCTGGGTTTTGCTGCCATAATTGGTTACAACGAGTGGAAACGTCCTTATGTACGTGTCATCACCCAGTTGTCTGCTATGGAGCAGGAACAGGACTGGGATGGAATACAGAAACTGGCCCGTGCCAATGCATACCAGAGTAACCGTCCTATGGCCTGTATGTATGCCATAGCTCTTGTCCATACCGAACAGATAGCATATCGCATGTATGATATCCGTCTTGATTATGATTCGCTCTATATCCACGGAATGGATGGGAAGCATAACAACGCCAGTAACATGTATATTCCCGAGGGTTGTTATCATGGCGGTTTCTCAGAGTCTTGCATGCACTCCTGTATGGAGCAGATGGTGATGGAAGGACCCTCCTTGCGACTGATGAAACTCTATATCAAGAGCGGTCTGATGCGTGGCGAGTGGGAACTCTGCCGTAAGTATCTGCGAATTCTTAGGGATGTTCCCTTCGAGGGAGATTTCTGTAAGAAATATGCCGCTATGGTGGGGAATGATTCCTTGGTGAATGCCGATCCCGAAATAGCGAAGATCAGACTCACCGAGCCTCTTCATGACAGTTTCGAGAGTATGTATCAGCAACCACTTTTCATGGGATATAATCTGATGCTGGTGGAAGGCCGCAGTGTGAACGCCCTGTATAATTCGCTCTGCGTCTGCTTGTATACCAAGCTGATGCCTGCTTTCCTGGAACGTATGGAGCCTCTGGTAGGATCTACGCTACCGGATATCATTGGTGATGGTATTCTGTTGTCCTCTGCCAAGAATCCTGGATTGGAGAAGAACTTCACGGGTCTTGATATGCGTATCCCACGTATACAAAGCTTTATGAACAACATTCAGCCATATATGAAAGACCGTCCAGGTCATGCGTATGAGTTGTTTGGCAAATACAAGGGTTACTACCCCTATTATTATTTCTTTGGCAACCTGAAGGCTACCAAGAAGGGGTATACAGGAAAGACAACATCTAATTCGGGTGTGAACTAAGTTGAAAATTGAAAGTTGAAAAATGAAAGTTACTGTGCCCGTCGATTTTGTCGACGGGAAACCGTAACCAGTAAACGGTAAACGATAAACTAATTATGAATTGCGAATTATGAATTATAACCTAAAATATATCCTTGTTGTAGCAGCAGCGGCACTATTGGCTGCCTGCGGAAAACCTGCTGCACAGGTACCTGCACAGTATGCGCAGCTGGAGGAAAGGGCAGACATCTATCCTGATTACACAGATATTGTGGTGCCACCCAACATTGCGCCGCTTAACTTTATGGTACGCGACACCTTAGCCGATGCTTTTGTTGCGCATCTGCAAGGGAAGGGTACCGACCTCCTGGCATCTGCAGGCGAAGATGGCATCATACAGATGGATATGTCTGAGTGGAAGAGGTTGCTTGCCGACAGCAAGGGTTCTGATATCCGTGTGTCTGTTTATGCCAAGAGAGGGGAGAAGTGGTTCTGCTATAAGCCCTATACACTTAGTGTGGCAGATGAACCTATTGATGCCTTTCTGAGCTATCGTCTTATCCAACCCAGTTACGAGCTGTATCGCCAGTTGGGCATTTATCAGCGTAACCTTACTAACTGGGATGTTCATACCATTTACGAGAATAACCGTGAGTTCGAGAATTCCGTCAACCACTGCATCAACTGCCATAACTATCGTTGCAACAGTTCGTCAGATATGATGTTCCATGTCAGAGCCAACCATGGCGGCACTGTCATCGTCCAGAACGGCAAGGCACATAAGGTGCAGATGAAGGACAGTACTATTATAACAGCTGGCGTCTATCCTTCATGGCATCCTACAGAGAATCTGATAGCCTTCTCAACCAACAAGACGGGGCAGGCCTTCCATGTCTATCATTCAGAGAAGATAGAGGTTATGGACGAGTCCAGCGACCTTCTGCTTTATGATGTAACCAAGAACGAGGTTCGTCATATCATTCGTACGCCCAATGATTTGGAGACCTTCCCATGCTGGGCGCCTGATGGCAAGAAGCTCTACTTTTGCAATGCTAACATTACTCCATTGTTGAATCCCACCATGCCTGATTCTACCAGGACACAGCAGCTAATGCTTCGTTATGACAGTATATATTATAATATGATGTCTGTCGATTTCGATCCCAAGACGCGTCAGTTTGGCGAGCCTCAGGTTGTGGTAGATGCAGCCTCCCATCATAAGAGCATCAGTGTGCCCAGGGTGAGTCCTGATGGACGGTATGTGCTGTATACACAGGGAGACTATGGCCAGTTCCATATCTGGCACAAGAGTGCCGACCTTTGGGTTAAAGACCTTCAGTCAGACAGCTGTTATGCGCTGAAGCAGGCTAATAGCAACGATGCTGACAGTTTCCATTCCTGGAGCAGCAATGGACGCTGGATAGTGTTTGCCAGCCGTAGGATGGACGGAAACTATTCACGCGCTTTCCTGGCATACTTCGACAAGAACGGCCAGGCACACAAAGCCTTTGTCATTCCGCAGGAAGATCCCGAGCTGAATATCCTCTTGCTGAAGAGCTTCAATGTTCCCGAGCTGACCAAGGACTCTGTAACCATCTCGACAGATGATATCAGCAAGTGTGTCTATGAGACGGAGGCTGAGAATGCCAAATACGTTCCTACCGATGCTACATTCCGTCATCAGCGTCCCCAGACAGACGGCAATACGGGTGCAAGCCCTCGAAAAGTAAATACAAACAAGTAATAACTATAGACCCACAGCCCTGTTTTGTCTATCCCTTAGGGGAGTAAGGAGAGGGCATATAGCAGAATGAGAGTAATTATCAATCCAGATTATGCCACACTTTCAAAGTGGGCAGCAAATTATGTTGCAGCAAAGATCAATGCTGCTAATCCTACACCCGAGAAGCCTTTCAAGTTGGGTTGTCCTACTGGTTCTTCACCTCTGGGCCTTTACAAGGAGCTCATTGCGTTAAACAAGGCAGGTAAGGTGTCTTTCCAGAATGTAGTAACCTTCAATATGGACGAGTATGTGAACCTTCCCGAGGAGCATCCTGAGTCATATCACAGCTTCATGTGGACCAACTTCTTCTCACATATCGACATCAAGAAGGAGAATGTACACATCCTTAACGGTAATGCACCTGATCTGGCTGCTGAATGTGCTGCATACGAGCAGGCTATCAAGGATGCCGGTGGCATTGACCTCTTTATGGGTGGTATCGGCCCTGATGGTCACATTGCCTTCAACGAGCCCGGTTCGTCTCTTACTTCACGCACTCGTGTTAAGACTCTGACAACGGATACTATCATTGCTAATTGCCGTTTCTTCGACAACGATGTCAACAAGGTTCCCAAGACAGCGTTGACCGTTGGTGTCGGTACAGTTATGGATGCCAAGGAAGTGCTGATTGTTGTCAATGGTCATAATAAGGCTCGTGCCTTGCAGCATGGAGTAGAGGAAGGCGTTAGCCAGATGTGGACCATTTCTGCTTTGCAGATGCATCCTCATGCTATCATCGTATGTGATGAAGCAGCATGTGGTGAGTTGAAGGTAGATACCTACAAGTATTTCAAGGACATCGAGAAGGATAATATATTTTAAAAGTTGAAAGTTGATAGTGTAGAGTTTAGAGACAGTTAAAAAAGTGGAGAGTATGAAGTAATAAACTGATTAAACTTTAAACTAAAAAACTGACTCTAAACTTTAAACTCTAAACTCTAAACTTTATAATGTCAATTATATATTAAACATAATTCCCCTTAAGAATTATATTGAAATTTGATTAATCGGAGTACTCAGAATTATCTGTGTATTCCGATTTTTCTTTGCTCCATTGACTTAAGTCAATAAAGAGGCGGGATAAAGAGTGAATTATTGTGAAAACGTTGCAGAGTTGCTGAAATGGCCGTACCTTTGCAGCGTTTTCATGGTATTAGTTTAAGGTTAAGGAAAGATTGGTTGTCGGGATGACAACCGTCTTTTTTTTTATATGGTTACCAGATCTGCCGGTTTTTCCGCAAATTGTTGTGCACCATGTTCTGTCAGGAATGTTTTATTCCGGAATCCCCACAATACACTTATACATGGCAATCCGGCATTCTTTGCTGTCTGGATGTCTACGTCGCTGTCACCTACATATATAGCTGTTCCAGCCTCCGCATGCAGTTGCTGTAATGCTTCGTGCACCATGTCAGGTGCTGGCTTTTTGCGAAGCCCTGCTGCCTCGTTCTCCCCTATTGCCACTTCAATCTCTGGGAAGAAATGGGCCACCAGCTCCTTGGTGGCAGCCATCATCTTATTGCTCACTACAGCCATCTTGCAGCCCTGTTTCTTCAGTTCCTGCAGCATCTCGCAGATGCCGTCGTATGGGCGAGTCGAATCCTGTGAATGTTGCATGTAGTAGGCGCGGAAATCTGCAAATACCTGGCTAAGTTCCGATGCGCTTGTTCCTGCAGGTACAGAGCGTTCTATCAGTTTCCTTACACCATTCCCTACAAAATGCCTGATATCGTCAATGGAATGCTCCTCCATCCCATTTTGCCTTAGCGCATAGTTCACAGCTGCTGCCAGATCCTGCAAGGTGTCCAGCAGTGTACCGTCAAGATCAAATATATATGTCTTTCTGCTCAATTTTGTGACTCTTGGTTGGTTTCAGCCTCACCTATCATTGGGGAGTTGGAGGAATCTAATTCAGCATCATTAAATACCCATTCGAAACGTTTTTCCCAACGCCAGATGGTAACACGCGCCAGGTCGGTCATGTTCATGATTTGATGCTTGGACAGACCTATACGCAGCAGGTATAGGAATTGTATTTCCTTATCGCTGACACGTTCCGGCTGTTTCAATATCGTTTCGTGGAATGTCGGGTACAATTCGTCAACAGCCTGATAAAGCTGTTTCCATTCGGCCAGAGTCATTTCTTTCTTGCCCTTAGAGGCCTCTCTCACGGCACGGATGATCTCTTCGGCTTTTACTTCGAATTCCGACTGATGCAAGAGTTTTATAAACGTCTTGTTCTGTTCCTTTTTCTCTACCAGTTGCTGTTCTGTTTTCTTCAGGGCATCCGTGTTCTCTGCCAGTTCTTGGTTCACCAGTTGTAGCTTCTGCTTAACATCATCCAGTTCGCTGGACGACTTCTTCAGAGAATCCTTCGATGCAGCCAGTTCCTTCTCTTTTCGCTTAATCTCCTTGCGTAGATGTTTACCGTTATCCGAAACACGTTGCAATTCAGACGAGAGGGCGGCAACCTCCTTCTGGTGCTTTATCTTCCTCTTGAAGTTGAGAATGTAACCTACACTCGCCAGCAGCAATGCGGCCAGGATAGAAATTATGGTAAAACTCTTGTATCGTTCCTTTTCGTCTTTCAGGTCCTGCTCTTTCTTCTGGTCCAGATGATACTGATAGGCATTATTGACCGATGCAGCTAATTCCTGGCGTTTTCCAAAATCCAGTGAGTCGCTAAACTCCATATATGCCTCAGCATATTGCCTTGCTTTCTCGTGGTTCCCAGCTTTATTATGCATATTAAACAGGAAAGTCGCAGCATCGTACTTATAATATATGTCCGTTCCTTCGTTAAGGACTCTCTGGAAATATATGGTAGCAGAATCCACATTTCCTATTGATCTATAGTATTCTCCAAAGGCTATGCAGGCATATGTGGGTTGTCCTTCCAATGGATTTCCTTTTATATACCTTATACATTCTTCTGCTTTATGTCTTTTATTAAGAAGAGAGTAATTACCTAACAGAATTGTAAGTAGTTCTTGGTTCAGTGAGTCCTTGCCTGACTGTATTATGTGTGCGTAGGTAGAGTCAAAGGCGGCTTCGGCTTCTTTGTCTTTGCTTAGTGCCTGGTATGCGGCTCCAACATGCGTAAAAGGAATTATCAGGTCCGACTTCATTTTTCTGGTAATGTCTAGCTCTTTGAGTGCTGCCTTAAGTGCTTCATTGTAATTCTGGACCTTGAACTGAAGGTAGTTAATATTAGAATATGTATTACCCAGCATTACAGAGTCGCATTTGTCAGGGTTCTCTTTGGCATAATCAATGGCCTTAAAGAAGTGCTCCAGTGCGCGTGGTGTATCCTGTAAATCTCGGTAGATGCTACCGGCATAATGGTAGACTTCCTGTTTGTCGGCTATTGAGCCGTTTTCCTCGAAGTAAGTCACCAGTTTCCTTATCATAATGTCCGATGTGGGCATTTTATATGCCTTGTCGTTCAGACGGATACGTAACAAATCTGCCTTATTCCTGATATATTCACTTTCGTCTCTGATTTCAATTTCAATGGAGTCAAGCATGGATAAAGCCTTATTCGGATTGGTGTCACCAATCAGTTTTATCTGCTCAATTTTCTTTAAAGAATTGTCTTCGTTGCATGAAACTATAGATAGAATCATGAGAACAGAAATACACCAGAAAACATGCTTTTTCATAAAAAGAATACCTAAAATCAGCTGCAAATATAAATAAAAAAAATGAGAAAAAAGTGTTTCATCGCGAAAAAAGTGTTTCATTTTGTTTCACAACCCTATGTTTCATAGTGTTAATAAGGCTTTTTATGAAATGCCATAAGGCACAGAGTATTAACAAGTTACAATTCAATTCTAAATTTGGTAACATATTTTAACAAATCGAGAAACACAATGAAACATCAAAAATTTTTCCGTTATGTTGATAGCTCGTAATTTTGCAAGCGGAACATTAAAACCCAAAACAAAAAAATTATGAAAACAGTATTGAAATTCTTTGTGATTTTTGCTCTTTCGATGCAAGTTATTCCTGCGTGCGCAGAAGATGGTATTGGTACACCTTTGACTTTTATATTAAAGTCTGATCCTATAATCGGAGGTAATGCCGGTCCTAAGAGAGCGCCTGCTCACTTTGCTCCTTTAAGTATTCAGGTATTCTTGAGCGAGGATGGAAGTAGCCTGAACTTGTATGATCCTCAGGGAAACACAATATCATATACTATATATAATGAGGATGATGACGAAGTTGCTGCTGGAACCATCTCTTTCGTTGGCCAGCCCAATGCAAGCATCTCCCTCGAATCTTTCGACGAAGGTATCTATTACCTCGAGATTGTCCTCAATGGTGTAACCTATGAAGGAGAATTCGGTTTGGAAGAATAATCTCATTGCCAACTGTTAAATAAAACATGTGTTATACGAGCTTGGTCAATGCTCGCTGTTTGTTGCACAACTAACTAGTCGAACCTCACACACTGTTTTTCAAGTTTTTTCGGGAAGTCTGTTTGTAGCCTGGCTCTTCAGACTTCCCACGTGAGGCGCGCCCTTATTGTGAATAAAAATAGCGTTGCAAACTGTCTAACTGAAGTAAATTCTTTAAGAAAATATGAAACGATTATTCACTTATCTTCTGGCTTTAATCCTTTTCCCACAAGTTATCTCAGCTGTTATACTTGTGAAGAAACCTGTAAGGACCTTTTCATTATCGCACACTTATATCGTTCCCATCAACGTTCATAAGTCCAAGAGCTATTATGCTCCCAGTGTGTGGTCTTCGCATCATAGCTTGAAGCAGGAAGAGAAACAGATTGTCGAGCATTTGGCACAACAGGTTAGATTTAACACTCACGACGCGAACGAGAGGAGCTTATGTCAGAATAAGCCCCAACCCTCTGCAAAGGCGATTCCCGCCAGTATTACTAATAGCACACAAAGAAACTTGTGTCAGGTGCTACGATAGTTATGGTCATTGCTTATTAAAAACGCTTGTTCTACACATCATAAACCCAACTGATGTGGTACACTTAAACTAAGACAGAAAACGACACACATGAATTCTCATAAAGCAAGTAGCATAGTTTAAGGTAAAGTAATGGTGATGCCTGTCATTCCCTCGTGAGAGCTGTGGCAGGCTAACCTTTTTCCCAGTTACATTTAGTTTTGCACACGATATGGCCCAAGATATAAACGATTTATTCTCAAATCATTCTTCCCACAGGGAAAATCCTTTCTGTGAATCTGTTATCAGATCCACCATCGATGCTATTGACTGCGTTGCCAGGTTGTCAGAATCCAGTTATATTATTTTAGACCTGGAAGAAAAAAAGATAATCTACAGTTCGCGTACATTATTATATGTAAGTGATTCTACGCTTAAAGACAAACAGCGAGATTGCGAGAATCCATATTGGGCGCTGGTGCCGGATAATGCAGTCGACCCACTTATAGAAGTCCGCAAGAACTACCTGCATTATTGCCACATATATAATGTAAAGGAGTCTGGTTCTCATTACAGTACTACGGACTTCCCTATAATGATTAATGGCAGGGAGTTCTTTATCAACCAGAAGTTCACCCCTTTGCTCACATATCCTGATGGGACAATCAAACTAGGTCTGGTTGTTATAAGCCCCACTAACTGCAAGAAGTTAGAGAGTAATATCGTAACGGATGACGGCAGAATCCTGCGTTATGATTTCGAGAAACAATGTTATAGGGATGCAAATGGTATTGGTAACCTGAGCCGGAAGGAGAAGATAGTCCTTACTCGTATGATGAAGGGAATGACCAATGCCCAGATATCCGAGGAACTGAATATATGCATTAGCACCATCAAGACACTTCGCAGTCGTATATTCAAGAAACTGGGTGTAGAAACCATGAACGAAGCCCCTGCCGTAGTCTCCAAGTTTCACTTGATATAGTTGTAAATCGGGCTTCCCATTTAGCATCATCAACAGCACGCGAGAATCTTTATAAAGAATGGAATCAATGAAAGTGTTTTTATGGTTTTTGTTAAAACCAGTAGTATTGTAAAGATACTTCCCCAAGGTTATAATAAAGGATATTAAGTGTAAAATTTGCAACCCTTAAGGGCCGCAAAAATTTCTATTAATAGTAGCACTTTTTTCTATTAATAGCTCGCCATTTGCCGATTTAGCCCATTTCCTTGTTTGTAAATATTTTTCCCAAATATAATTTTCAACTTTCAATTTTCAACTTTCAACTGAATTTTCCTCCCACGTTAGGCGGAAAAAATTTCCTAACTATGGAACAAGTTTTTCTTGGTTAAACAGAAAAATCCGCCTTTATAAGTCACCCTCAAATTTGTCAAGAATCTTCCTATTTCTCTCTTTTTCTGCAACCCTCCTTTTTCGCAAAATGACCGAGATATACATCAATTGGCGTTCAGCCCCGTTGGTTGTCGGACAGAAAGAGTATGAGGTTTAACTCTCAAACCTCATGAAAACCTCATAGAAACCTCATACTTAAACTCACCCATTTGTTTTCGGCTAAGGTCTATTGTCTAATAATTGATTATCGGTTAAGGTTAGCGTTAACGTTATCGTTTTTATAATGTCTAAAATGCAAAAAACGTGCTTATTTGGGACAAATATTCGTGAATATGAAAATAATTTATTACCTTTGCGAGCTTTTTCAGAGATAACCATTCAAAGAAGAGCACACGAGAACGAAATATCTTTTATTTATTAACCAACAAAACTAACTGTTATGAGTAAAGAACTACTTATTAACGGAGAGGCTATGAATGCTTCTCTGGAAGGGATGCTCGCTGTAGAAGAGTTCCTATGTGCCAATTATCTGTTTCGCAGAAACGTGCTGAACGGAAAGATTGAGTTTGCCACCCTGAAGGATGGGAATCAGACATCCGACTATCGTACGCTGACCCAGGAAGCCCTGAACAGTATCATTCTGAGAGCAAAGCGTCAGGAGATTGCTGAGGGTAATCCCAAGACAGACATTGTGGAGCATATCCACTCTGAGGAAGTGCTAACCTTTAACCCCATCGAGGAGTTTCTGAACAGCCTTCCTGCCTGGGATGGACAAAATCATGTGGCTGAACTGTTTAGTCGTCTGCCTGGAGTCAGCTCGGAGCAATTGTCATTCCTTTCTGTCTGGCTCAGATCCACAGTGGCCCACTGGCTGAAGATGGATACCCTTCATGGAAACGAATGTGTACCTACGCTGATTGGCTCGCAGGGATGTGGCAAGACGACCTTCCTCCGCAGGATGCTTCCCCAGCATCTGCGTCAGTACTATCTGGATCATCTGAACCTGAGCAACAAGTTCGATAAGGAGATGGCCCTTACCAATAACCTCTTGGTGAATCTGGATGAGTTGGATGCCATCCGCCCCAGCCAGCATGCTGCCCTGAAACAGACACTCTCCAAGAGTAAGGTAAATGGCCGTCCTATCTTCGGATGCGCCCAGGAAGACAGGCTCCGATTTGCCTCCTTTGTAGCGACCACCAACAATCCTCATCCACTGACGGATGCCACAGGAAGCAGACGTTATATCTGCATCCAGATTCCCCAAGGCCAGTATATAGATAATGTAGGGGAAATCAACTACGAGCAGCTATATGCTCAGGTGCTGTATGAGCTGAGAGAGCAGAAGGCACCTTATTGGTTCAACAACGAGGAGGTAGCCCGTATCCAGGAACTGAACATCGAGTTTGCAGAGAAGAAGGATTTGGCAGATATGATTTCAGTTTGCTTTCGTAAGCCTAAAGAAGGTGACAATGCAAAGGCCATCAGCGGAAGGCAGATGCTAGAGATGATTCAGAGTGAATATCCCAGTTTGAAGATCGACCATAGCGCAAGAATCCATTTAGGTCATGCCATGAAGGAATTGGGATATGAGCATACTGATCGTTGCAGAGTTGTTTATTACAAGGTGGTTCCCCTGAAGGTGGCATGAGGTTATTATGAGGTTTCTATGAGGTTTGTATGAGGTTTTGCACAAAACCTCATACACCCAGAAACCGATAACCATCGGCCTTCAGCGCATAATATGGTACATCTACGCCATTTTTGCGTAATTCCACATAAAATATCTTAACGCCCTACAGCGTCTACTAATTTCTGGGTTAAGCAATAAGGTGGTCAACCTAAATGGTTCTTCTGCAATATAGTTGAAAACAACTTCTGACCATCGAACTTAAAAGTTAAATGAAAGTGTTTTCTTGGTTTTTGTTAAACACCAGAGGACAAGAAAGCTTTTTGCAGGTTCATGAACTTTAGACTTTACACTCTAATCTAGTTAAACTGCCTCTAAACTTTCAACTGTCAACTCTCAACTGTCAACTTTTCCTTTTTTGTCATACTAAAGGACTACAACCCTTGTAGTACTTTGGTACATTTTAGTATGTTGTATAACATCTTTTACATTTTATTTTTGGAATCAATTAAAAAACTCAGTAATTTCGTGGTGCATTTTTAAACTAACACACTGAAAACAGATTTTTTATGAGTATTGCAAAAAACATTCATCTGATTTTTCATAATTGGGGCGAGAGTACTATTCCTCCACTTTATAAACAATGTGAGAAAGTTATTCGTGAGAAACATCCCTCTTGGAATGTTACATTATGGGATGATGAGATGGGTGAGCAGTTTGTTAGGGAAACGTTTCCTGAGTATATTACACAATATAAGTCCCTTACGCATAATGTACAGCGGACAGACTTCCTTCGTTTAGCATTGGTATATGGACTTGGTGGGTTTTATATGGATATGGATGTCTTTCCCTTGAAGCCGTTAGATGGACTTCTATCCCATTCCTTGGTTTTGGCTGAGGAACTGATTGTAAGCGAAGAAACAAGAAAAGAATTGAATCTAAAATATCATGTTCGCATAGCTAATTTTATGTTTGGAGGAGAAGCAGGTCATCCCCTTCTCCGTCGTGTGATAGATGAATTGGCAAGACGTTATAATGTAGAAGTCGAATCACAACAAAAAATCTTGGATGTTACAGGTCCAGGACTGCTTACTGATATGTATTGGGACAACCTTGACACTTATCCTGACATTACATTCTTGCGTAACGAAGGACGTTATATAGAAATGCCTAACGGACGAATTGAACGTTTCCTTTTTGGTGACTATGCAGTTCATCTACATACTGGGATTTGGCGGAAAGGTGTCGCATTACGATAAAGATTATGATAAGAATACCCAAAATAATACACCAGACTTGGAAGGACGAGAACTTACCTAAAGCTTTTCAGGTACTCTCTGAGACATGGCGAGAAAAACTGCCTGGTTGGGAGTACCGACTTTGGACAGATGAAATGAATCGTGAATTTGTGCGTACTCACTACCCTGATTTTTTGGAGAAGTATGATGCATATCCCAAGAATATCCAGCGTGCTGATGCCATTAGATATTTGCTTTTACAGACTTATGGCGGTTTATATGTGGATTTAGATTTTGAATGTTTGGAGCCAGAGTTTGTATCTTTATTGGAAGATGCAGATTTTGTTATAGGAAAGGAACCATATGCACATTCCAATCGCTATGGAATGGAATACATCGTTTGTAACGCTCTAATGGCCTCAGTGCCTAATCACCCATTTCTAAAGAAAATATGCGATGTAATGATGAGCCATCCCCATGGATGGAACGTTCGGAATAAGATTGACGTCTTAGACTCTACTGGCCCTTTCCTCGTAACTAATGTTTATAAAGATTACTCCCCAAAAGATAATGTAAAACTCGTTGAGCCGGAATACCTTTACCCTATTCAATTAGGAGAAGCTAAATTAATTTTTGAAGACAACATCCCCGATGAAATGGTTCAACGTATCAATGCGGCATACGCCTTACACTATTTTTGTGGAAGTTGGTGGAATTCAAATAGAAATAAATATGGAAAATAGTATTCATTTCTCTGTCATAATGCCTACGTTCAACCAATGCTCCTTCATCCGGAGGGCAGTTGGCAGCCTTATGGGACAAACATACTCCAATTGGGAACTCATTATTATCAATGATGGTTGTACGGATGAAACAGAGGATTTCATTTCTGACTACATTCAGAATAAACGTGTCAAGTACATAAAGAATAAAGAAAATACTGGACTTGGTCATGCCATAAATCAAGGCTTAGTTGCAGCTAAATATGATTATATAGCTTATCTTCCTTCTGACGATTTCTATTTTCCTAACCATCTGGAAACGATGGCAAAAACCTTGGAGAAAGATGGCGTTGTCTTAGCATACAGCGGCATGCAGTATGATACTAATGACACTATGAACCGGAACTTCTTTAATCAAACAAAACTAGTTCTGAATGGTCACTGTATGCAGTTGGTTCAGACGGTTCATAAGAAACAAGAAGGGTTATGTTGGATAGAGCGGGATGAGTTCATTACAGAGGATTATTATCTTATGTTCTGGAATAAACTTTCAGACAAAGGATATTTCATGCCAACAAACATAATAACATGCTTCTGGACATCACACCCTAAACAACGGCATAGACTCCTAAGTGAGAAATATGGAGGAGGTATTAATAAATACAGGAATCATTACAAACCCTATAAACCGCTAAAAGTAAAGGTCTCCAGAAATAAATTTATTGATGAGGAGGAGTTATATAAAGATTTTCACGCAATAATGCCAAAATGTGAAAACCCCTTGAAAATTCTTGTTGCTGGAGAATTGGCATATAACCCTGAACGACTCTACGCATTAGAGCAAGCAGGGCATATCTTATACGGATTATGGGATCCTCATCCTATGTACACATTTACAACTGTCGGTCCACTCCCGTTCGGTCACGTGACAGACATCTCTTACGATAATTGGGAAAGCGAAATTGCAGTTATAAAACCTGATATTATTTTTGGCTTATTAAGCAGTTCCGCAGTTTCTGTTGTATATGATGTTACTAAGGCGTTTCCAGATATACCATACGTATGGTGTTTTAAAGAAGGCCCATCAATGGTACTCAAAATGAACAATTGGGAAAAGTTGGTATATCTTTATCAACACGCAGCAGGAAGGGTTTTTCTAAATGAGGTCGCAGAACACTGGTATAACCAGTTCCTACCACCATCTAATACCCCTACCATGTTATTGGATGGCGAGTTACCTAAACAGGATTACTTCAAAGAATCTTTTTCACCCAAATTATCGGACACTATAGGCGGAACACATACAGTTGTCACAGGAAGAATGATTGGTATATCGGAAGAAGACATAAAAGCTTTGGCCAATGAAAACATACACGTCCACCTCTATACGCAAAACTATTATGATGGGAACAATCGAGAAGGGTTTGTTAAACTGGCACCTAATCATTTCCATGTCCATCAACATGTTTTTGCGGACAAATGGACTGAGGAGTTTTCAAAGTACGATGCAGGATGGCTTCACTGTCATAAAAGTAAAAATGGTGGTAACATGTTAATGGCCACTTGGGACGATTTTAATATCCCTGCCCGCATCGCTACGTATGCAGCAGCAGGGTTACCGATAATCCTTCCTGATAATTCAGGGAATGCTGTTGCATCGAATCTTATAACGGATAAATATGATGTTGGTCTTTTGTATAAAGATAGGGAAGAACTAATTAGTATAATTCAAGAAGAGGTGAAAACACGCAGGCACACAAATAACATGATGAAATGTAGAATGGAATTCAGCTTTGATTATCACATACCGCGTTTGATAGATTTTTTCCGTACTGCAATAAACTATAAAAAGAGATAAGCATGGATAATACAATAAAAGCATCCTCAAAACTTACTCCTGCCTTGCTTCGTATCGCAAACACTATTCTCTGTAATTACAGTATGGTTGGCAGCAATAACCTTGTAAATGGGAAAATGGGTGTCTGTCTGTTCCTATATGAATATGCAAGACTAACAGGCATTAAAGAATATGAGGACATAGCAGACGATATGGTTGATCCTTTACTAAAAACACTGCATGATGGTAAAAACGAGGAAAATATCAGTTGTCTTTCTGGTATAGGGATTGGCGTCATATATTTAATTACACATCAATTTCTTGAGGACACCGATGAACATGATTCCTTAGAGGCTGTTGACAAACTTTTATTGAAAACTATAGAGGAGGCTAATACAGCTTCAGAGATGCTGATTCCACCTGTGCTTTACTTAATCTATCGTCATGAGCACTACCGAGATGGCTTAGATTTGAGATACAGCCATAAACTTGTAAGACATATTATAGATCTCTTTAGGTGCGAAAAGGATGAAAAAGGAGAGCCAATAATACTCTCATCATTCATCTTACAACATGCTGCATATCTACTTGCTGCATACCAAGGAAATGAAGAAATCTTAAACAATTTGAGACCATTATCATTAGAGATACTACAAGAAAAATCGGAAGGACAAGTTGTTGCAAAGGATTTATGGTATAATTTCCTTTTTAGCTGGAATGTGTCACAAAAGACAATAAGTGATGAACTTATATACAGCGTCTGCCAATATTGTTTTTATGATGCAGAACGTGCTATAGGTGTTCTATGTAGTTTGGGGTTAGGGTTAATGAATAACATGAAGTGTATAAAATTAAGGAAAGATAAATATGATATGAACGAAATGTGCGAAGCCTTTCAATGAAGGAATTACCAAAATTAAACTAACAATTAAAGAAAACTATTATGAAACAGTTAAAGAAAATTAGTCTTCAGAAAGAAGAACTTGTGAGTCTGAATTCACTAGAAATGGATTTAATTAGAGGAGGAGTCGGAGGTTATTATGAAGGTTATGATGGCTATGATTTGGATTATATAGATTGGTTATTAGATAACGGTTATGTGAAGTATTCTTCTCAATTTTCGTTCCCTGGTATTGGATGTGTAGGAATAGATAACGTCATGTATCCATAATAATAATCTATCACAAAGAATATATAAAAAGATGAAAGGCTTCGCACAACTTTTATTCATCATCTTGTTATTCATTAATAATGGTTGCGTTTCGCAAAATGAAAGAAATCTTGAATCAAATAGCATCCTTTGGGAAATCTCCAGGAAAGGTATTCAAGAGAAGTCCTATCTGTTAGGAACCTTTCATAGTGTAAATTATCACTTTTTTGACTCCATTCCCAAATACAAATCAATAATAGAAAATGTTGATGCAATAGCTTTAGAGCACGATGGGGCAGCGTATGCGAAACCTAAATTACAAGCATATCATGAAGCTTCAGAAAAAAAATACCCTTCATACGCTCTCATGCCAGATGAAGGAAAGGGATATCGTGACATTTTTGCAAGTGAAGAAGAGTTTCATTACGTAGATAGTTTTATCAACGAGTTCAAGAAAGAGCAAAATGCCCCCATCTTTAATCTTGAGGAGTTCAAGCCTATTTATACTATGATGGTACTAAAATCATACTATTTGCTTATCAATATGCTAAAAAGGGCGTATGATAGCAGTCTTCCTGTAAACTATGTGCAAATGGACAAAGGTATTGGGGATGAGGCATTTAAACGGAGAAAACGCCTTTTTTACTTAGAAACAGTGGAAGAAAGAAATGACGAAGTGGAAGATTCTTTGTATCTGGATACCTGCAACTTAACAAGACAAAGCCATATACTTTATGTCTGTTGTAAAAATCTTGCTCGCCAAAAGAAATATGAGCAAGAAGCAGATACTACGGTTCAATCAAATAAAAACAAGGCAGTAGAACTGTACATGAGGGGAGAACTGAACACTCTTTTAGAAGGGTATGAAAAAGCAAGTAAACTTCCGCCAGATTTATCAGATGATTATCAGCAGAAAGAACTCTACAATCTTGTCTCTGGACGAAATAAAAAGTGGATTCCTGTTATCAAGTCCAATATTCAGGATTGTTCTTGCCTGATTGCCGTTGGTGCAGGACATCTTCCTGGCAAAGAGGGAGTTATTAAATTACTCCGTAAAGAAGGTTACAGAGTAAAGCCTATAGATATATATAGCAAGGAATGAATAATATTGGGAAAATCCTTACTCTGCTAGAAACCTGTGATGAAGAACTAAACCAAAAGTATGTTGGTTTGGTCAATGGGAAGGCTGGATTGTTTCTTTGCATAGATAAACTGTCTCACATCAACAAGTCGATCAGGCTAACTAAGTGGCGAGACCGACTCCTTAATACACTATTAACAACCATTACAAACCAATTTTCGTTAGCAAATGGGATTAGCGGATTATGTATAGCCTTACAGTTTTCTTCTTGCAAGGAAGTCTTATTAGGTCAACTAGGTCAGTTGCATCATATACTTTATGAAAAGTGTGACTTACTTATTGGGAAAAAAGAATATGATTACTATAATGGAGCCTCTGGTATACTCTTTTATCTAATGCTCCATTCTTATGTTGGGATTGAGCCTCTTCTGAAAAAATATTGTGACAGTCTATGCAGGGACATACAAAAACAAGCTTTCCGTTCCTCTATTTTTAGTAAAGAAAAGACCATAGTTGGAACGAATATAGGCACCGCCCATGGGATAACTGGTTATCTTCTAATACTTCTTATAGTATGGGAGCAAGGATATAAAGATATCGTTTCATCGACTGTGGAGAAACTGTCGGAATTCTTGTTAAATCTTCGTTTGAAAGAAACTGGATTTCCTCAGTTTCCAAGTTTTATTGACATAGATAATAATAAATATAAAAGCGCTATAGCATGGTGTTATGGAGACCTAATGGCGTGGTATGCAATATGGAAATATGCAAATCTAGCTAAGGATAAGTTAATGTTGGATATGGCAAATAAGCATCTGATAGAAATTACAGAACGTACTGATATTAGAGAGAACAGCATCATACTATGCCATGGACTTTCCTCTATATATCTGGTATATCGACATTTATACAAGAAGACACGGAACGAACAGTTTCTTACGTATGCAAATAAAGTTCATCAGCAAGCAATAAATTTATTATCGAATTATTCGACATACGCGCCGACTAATGAGCAAGTTAAGAAAGAAATTAATAATCCTTCCTTTTTTGTAGGACTGCCAGGATGCTTAATGACTTTTTATGTTGATGAGACTGATGATAAATGGACAAAAATATTGCTGTTATAATATTACTATGATTAGATAGTTTCAAATTGGTAATGACAATACAAAATAAAATATATTCAGACTTCGGCAAATTTTTTGTACGTTTGCCACAGGGATCGCTTCAGGATCTCCTTATATTTCTTGAGGCCCCTACTCGATTAAAAGAGAAAATGAGTGATCCTTCAATACGGGAGGCTATATTCCTTGCGTCCCCAGTTCTGGATAGGGAAATTCAAAAATACCTTGATGGGAGAATCTCATCAGAGAAAGAAACAAATCGTATAAAGAATTCTTTTATAAAATATTATACCCGTTTTTGCTCAAGATGTACACCTTTCGGAACATTCGCGACTTGTTCATACGGAGAAATAAAAGGGCAAACTTCACATATAATTAAATACGGGATAAAAAGACATATTCAATTTGACACCTTTTTCCTTTCCGAACTGGTCAGGTTTATTTCAAGTAATCCGGAAATGCATAAACAGATGTTATACTATGCAAACTCAAGTATATACACTATTGGAGATAAGTTCCGTTATATAGAATGTAAGAGCATGGGGCCCATATATTTTCACCATATTACTTCAGTTGCAAAAAATAGATATTTGAGGGAAATTCTTGAGAAAGCTGGTAATGGAATAAAGTACAGGGAAATTGTTGATATTCTCACTAAAAGGAATATTGACATTAACGATGCGGTAGAATATGTCAATAATTTAATTAGCAGTCAACTTCTGCAAGGAGAATTAGAACTGAGCCTAAAAGAGAGTGATATATTAGATCAAATATATAAATTTCTGCATGAAAAGGATATTAATCATCCCGATTTACAGGCTGTAAAAACATTCATAGCCAAAGCAAAAAAAACGTTTGAGCTGGTAAGCGTAGAAAATGATCCGAGCAAGATTGTGAATTATTACAAAGGAATAATGAAAGAGGCATCATTATTGCCTATCCCCTATAATGAAAAACTCATTGTTAAGGTTGATTCCGAAATAAAGAAACCCTATTCAGCGATAATAGATGAAGGTACAATTCAAGAATTAAAGGAAGTCGTTAGTTTTTGTTGTAGAATAAGCTCATTACGTCCTGACGGACGTCTAAATAACTTCTCAAATGCTTTTTATGAAAGATACGAAGGACAAGAGATTCCGTTACTTGAAGTACTTGACCCTGATATTGGCATTGGTTATCCACCTAAACATGGTCTTGCAGACACTCAGCGATTACTTTCTTTTTTAAATTTGCCTAATAAGCATATAGATAACAAGTATGCAACAATTGATATACATTTGTTAAAGCAACTGTTAGATGCAGAAAGGCACGGAAGGAAAGAAATATTTTTAGATCAAAAAGAATGTAATAATTCATGTGACACTAGAAATTTCCCTGACGTTGTATTATGTAAGTTTAACCTAATGAAAGGGCAGGCGACAAATCTTATCGTTGAGCCACAGTTCAGCACCTCAGCAACAACTGCGATAGGAAGATTTGGATACATTAATAAAGATACAGAAAATTTTATAAAAGAGGTCGCTATTAAGGAACAAAAATATAAAAAAAGTGCAGTATATGCTGAAATAAAACATATCCCTTCAACACATATGGGTAATATTAATAATACTACCCATATTTGGGATTACGAAATATTATTTTTAACTGGGTCTATAATTTCCAATGAATGTAAATTACCCGTATCTGACCTCATGCTTTCATACAAAAATGGAGGCCTTGTGTTGCGTTCCAAAAAACTCAATAAACAAATTATACCTATATTATCTAATGCTCATAATTACCGTTATAACACACAGCCTATTTATCAATTTCTTGCTGACATACAATATCAACACAAATCATCTGGCTTCTGCTTCAACTGGGGAGAATTACAAAACATTTTTGATTTCTTTCCGAGGGTAAGATACAAGAACTGCATTTTGTCACTTTCCACATGGATATTAAGAAAATATGAAGTGACAGAAATATGCAAGAATGGCAATGTTGAAATCATCAGGAAACAACATAATATTCCAAGATATGTGTATTTAGTTGAGGGAGAGAAAACACTATTAGTAGATTTTGATTCGGAGAATAGTCTTAAGGCATTTATTTCAATCATTAAAAATAAACAAGAGATTATTTTAAAGGAAACATTGTTTGATATCCGCGAACAAACGGATTTCCCAGTTATAAATGAATGTTTCGTGCCTTTATATAAAGAAGTTGAAAAAGAAAAATGACAATGAATAAAATAATAAAAAGAAAATTCTACCCAGGAGATCTGTGGCTATATGTTAAGATATATGCCAGCAGCATCCAATGCGAATCACTCCTGATTACAAGAATACCAAAAATAGTTACAGCATTAATTAGGAAGTCCATAATACAAAAATGGTTTTTCATACGTTATATGGATCCTGACACTCATTTAAGAGTAAGGTTTTATCTGAAAGACACAAAAGACTTTCCAATAATTATGGGGCTCATTCTTAAAGAGTTGAGAAAAGAACTCTCATGTGGAATTGTTCAGAAAATCCAATATGACACCTATATTCGTGAGATTGAGAGGTATTATGAGAGCAACATAGACGACACTGAAAGCCTGTTCTATGCAGACAGCACGACAACCCTTCTGTTGCTTAAAGCTATACATCAAAATAAAACGGAAGACGAAGAAAGAGTGGCTATTGCTTGTAAATCTATTGATCAATTATTAACAGATTTTGGTTATGATATTGATAGTAAGTTATCTATAATTACAATGATGTCTAACTCTTTCTGCAGAGAATTTGGTTACAATGATAGAAATCAGATGCAGTTAAATACCATTTTTAGAGATATATCCAAAAGAATTGAACCATACGTTTTCTCTAACGGAATAGTATTTACCCCTTTTCAACAAACCATTTGCGATATTATATTTGGCAGATCTATGAAACAGACAGATGTGATTTCTGCAATTAAAAAAAATATAAAATATAGCAAACAGAAAGAACAGGAGCTCATATGTAGCTATATACACATGATGATGAACCGTTTATTCTGTTCTCAAAATCGGAAATATGAATTGTTGGTGTATTACTTCATGAAAAAAAAATATACCAGTATTATAGCCAGACAAGAAAAAGGAGTAATTTTAAGTAAATGTAACGAATTGGAATACCATTATACTACTTCAAAAACCACAAAATAAAGATATGAAGTATCGATTTCAATTTAGTAAAGTATCTTGTAAAATATTAATAAACAAAGATACTCTTTTAGATTTGTGTCAGAACTGTTTCTACGATACAGATAGATCAGTCGGCATGTTGTGTAGTTATGGTTTAATGTTAATGAATATAGATAATTTTAAATCATGAATATAGTAGAAGTTTTATTAAAGGAATTAAAGGTTAAACACTCCCATAAGTTTATCGAAGATAACTATCTGAATGCGCCTGATAGTGATAATATGTTAGGTATACAGAGAATCTTATCTCGTTATAACATAGAATCTGTAGGTTTACATTTCAAAAACAAGGAAGAGGCTGGTATCACTTTTCCTTGTGTTTTACATTGGGAGAAATACACTGTGGTGGGCATTGATATAGATAGAGATGAAATAAAATATTATTTTGATGGACACTATTTAACCGAAAAGATTGGCCAATTTAATAAGAAATGGACAGGAGATGCTCTTTTTATAACTGATACAATAAATGCCAAAGAGCCATCATATTTCAGAAATAAAATAATCGATCTGTATAATTACTTTGTATATAGTTTCCTTTTTGTTCTTATCATATGCATTGGTTTCCTACCTCTTGTTAGGATAGGGTTTTGTGATTCGAAATCCATCAATATGATATTTGATCTTTTGGGGTTTATTGTTTGTATTTTGCTTTTCCAGAAACAAATAAACAAAGGGAGCATTCTAACGGACAAGGTTTGCTCGTTGCTTCAGAAAGGTGGATGCGACTCTGTTTTAGAGACTGACGAAGCGAAATTTTTTGGAATCATTTCTTGGACTGAAATAGGTTTGGCTTATTTTACGTCTAGGATAGTATTTAGTAGTCTTTATGATAATAGTATTCCTGTGTTACAAATAGTAGGATGGCTTGCGATGCCGTATGGCGTGTGGAGCATATGGTTTCAGGCAATTAAATCCAAGCACTGGTGCATGCTATGCTGTTTAGTTCAGGCCATTATCTGGATTTCTGGAATATTTAATGCTTTTGTTTTAAGTACTTCTATGAATTTGATTGCAGACTTTATGGTTTATTTTATATGTGGTATAACAATCTTTATTGTCATACAAACACTCTCAAAACTGAACTCTGTAAATGAAAATTACAATAGTGTTAATAAGAATTTCCTGGGTCTTAAGTTGGACGAAACTATCTTTGAAACAGCACTGCGCAAGTCCAAGGAAATCATAACATACAAGAATGACTCATCTGTAATATATGGGAAGACGTCTGCGACTATAACACTAACAGTACTGACAAATCCACATTGTGAACCTTGTGCCAGAATGCATAAACGACTTTTGCATGTAATGGATAAAAACCCAAAAATCAAGATACAGTATATTTATTCTTCTTTTAATGATGATGTAGAGAGTAGTAGCTTATTCTGTATAGCTGTATATCAGCAAAAAACGTATGAGGAGGCTATAGAGATTCTTGAAGCATGGTACCAACATGGTAGGTTTCAGAGGAAGACGTTCATTGAGAAAATAGGTGTCAATATCTATGATCCAAAAGTAATAGAAGAATATTCAAAGCATAAAATGTGGAAAGAACGTAATAATGTTGATGCAACTCCCACAATTGTTTACAAAGATTATAAATTACCGAAGTTTTACAACGTTGAAGATTTCATTTATCTAGATAGTGAGGGGTAAATCCTAACTACAATGTAGCCGGTTAGGTTTTGCTGAATTTTCAGGTTGCATTAACAATTAAAATCCATTTTTATGAAGAAGTTGTCAAAATTAAGTCTGTTAGGAGAAATAGACATCCTGACAAAATCGGAGTTAACACAATTAGTGGGTTCTGGTGATAATAATGAATGTAAATCAGCAGGTGAATACTGCGAGTCAGGTGGGATTCCTGGTGTATGTGCATGGGTAGTAAACTCTAACGGTTATGGCCTGCGTTGTGTGCCGGGTGGATACGGCGGCTATAAATATGAGTACTATTATTAAGTTAAGTCAATTATTAAATACTCGATAATATTAAAAAGGATTTCATTTATCTAGATAGTGAAGGGTGGATTCTGACTAAAATGTGGCCGGTTAGGATTTGCTGAGTATATGGGCTGCATAAAATCAATTGTATTTCATTATTATGAAGAAATTATCAAAATTAAGCTTGTTAGGAGAAATGGAACTCCTTTCTAAGGCAGAGTTGAAACAGTTAGTGGGGTCTGGAGATGGCGGATGTGGATCGACAAAAGACACATGTAGCGGATCATGTACTGTTTGGGGCAGCGGCAACAGCGGACATTGTGTATGGCATGATAACTCTCAGATTACAGCTTGTTTGTGTGATCCAGATAGTCCATTTGGATTGACTTATGACTATAGCTACAGCTACAGCTATGGCTATGGTGGCCACTTTTAATGTAATCTTTTCACTTTACCGGAGGATAGTTCATCCTCCGGTATTATTGCGAATTCAATATTAGGAGAAATACGTGAAATCATCTTGTCACAAAATAATATTCCTCATTATCAGTTTACTTGGGGTATGCCTAACACCCTTCGCCCAAGAACGTGATTCAATATATGTTTATCAAGATATTAGTGATTCCTTTACCAAACATGGTATACCAGATGTTTTTATTACATTGACTGACACAAACGGGATTCTTATAGATACACTATGGGCTAAAAGTAGATATAACTCAAGAAGAGTAGCATGGTCTAAGTATGTTTCACGTAAGCCACATACTTTCTTGGTGAAGGCAGAGCATCCCGATTATGAGACTATTGTGCAGAGAGTTGCGATGAACAAGCCTGCACGCCTAATGGAATATAAGTTTCCCGAGTTGTTCATGAAGCGCAAGATGAAGGAAACTACCATGCAGGAATTAACAGTTTCAGCTACGCGAGTGCGGATTTCTTATAAGGGTGACACGATTGTCGTTAATGCAGATGCTTTTAAGATTCCTGAGGGTTCTATGCTGGATGCTTTGGTAGCCAGTATACCTGGAGCAGAATTGCATGACGATGGAACCATTTACATGAACAAGCGTAAGGTCGATTACCTGACATTGAACGGCAAGGATTTTTTTAAGGGTAAAAACAGGATGATGTTGGACAATCTGCCATATTATGTAGTCAATAAACTGAAGTTCTACGAGAAGGATATGCCACACAGCCAGATGATTCACAAAGATACTGGTGAAAAGGATTACGTGATGGATGTGGAGTTGAAAAAAGAGTATTCGATCGGATATATGCTTAATGCGGAGGCGGGTATAGGAACCAATAATAAATGGATGGCAAGACTATTTGGCCTTCGGTTTACGGACAATTCGCGCATCGTGCTCTTCGGTAGTGCAAACAATATTAATGAGGTGAGACAGCCTGGAAGAGACGGATGGTATGACAAGTCTAAGATTCCTATCGGCGAGAAAGAAGTAAAAATGATCGGTGGAAATCTAAACATCGACGACAAGCATGGGCGTTTCGTGGAGAATATGGATGCATCGGTAAATTGGACGGATAATAAAGACGAAACGCGAACTTCACAAGAGACCTTCCTTCCTGAGGGAAGCGCGTATAGTCGTTCCCAAGACATTAGCAGCAACAGAAACTTTTCCAGTTCGCTCTCGAACAAGCTTGAGTTAAAGAAAATAGGGCTAACCTTTAACACAGATGGGAGCTATAATAAACAACATGGTGACGGCCTGTCTCGTTCTGCGTCGTTCGCTTCAGACCCCTCTATGTATACATGTATACAAGTGCTTGACTCTATTTTCTCATCGCCGATTAATCCGATGCTACAAGATATTAACATTAACAGGGTGCTTGACCAAGGGAAATACAATTCTTATAACTATAGCTTCCACCAGGCTATAGACTGGGACAAGACACTTCCATGGGGGGATGATGTTGTTATATCTATAAATGGAAGCTATGACAAGTCTGCCAATGACCGCTTCAGCCGATATTATCTGACATATCCTAATGGCAGCCAAAGGGATAACATGCAAGATCGTTTTATGCCATATCGTCATCATGGCTATTCATACAGCGCACATGGTAGATATCTTCTACATTTATTAGGAGGATGGCATGTAAATTGGGCATATAATTATGCACAACAATATAGCAATACAGAGAGTAACCTTTATAGGTTAGACAGGTTAGGTGTTGTTGCGGATTTCGGAATTCTTCCTTCGCTATCAGACTATTTGAAGACCAAGGATGATGATAATAGTTATCATAGTCTTTATATGACGAAAACACACAAAAACACCGTTAGTATAGGTCGTAATTATACTGGGAAGAAAACATATTTGTATATTACAATATCTGCCCCAATTGTTTACAAAAAAGAAGATATACGTTACTGGCGGTCTAACCAATATAGCGTCTTAAAACAAGGTAATTGGTATATAGAGCCAGAGGCCTGGATGAGATATCAGATAAAGAGAGACAGTTGTAAGGTATTGTTTGATTGGATGGAAGCGAGATTTGGCAGCTATGTTCAAACACCTAATCTGGTTCAGATGCTTGATATTGAAGACAGTTCCAATCCTTTGGCCATTAGCAAAGGAAATCCGAATCTAAAGACCTCAAAGAGGCATCATGTGGAACTACAAATGTATGGAGGGGCATGGGAACGACGATATGGCGTAGCAATGGATGTAAACATTATAGATAATATGGTTGCGAACGGATTTACCTATAATCCCCCAAATGGCGTGTATACCTACTGCCCAGAGAACGTAAATGGCAATTGGAATGCACAGGTTTCACCATATTTCAGAACGAATCTGGATAAAGATAATCATTATCAACTGGAAAGCAAAACAGGTTTTAACTACATTCATAATGTAGATTTAGCCATGATAGAAGGATTTAATACGAGTCAGTTGAGCAGAGTTAATCACTTTGTTACGTCGGAAAATCTGAAAATCTCCTATAACAAGAATGTTACGCGCTTGGAACTGGTTGGGACTTTCGCGTGGAACGTGGTTGCTCGCCAATATACGAATTCAAATAACATTAATGCATTTGACTTCAGTTATGGCATAAGCGGGCAGCATACATTTCCTTGGAAGATTCAGTTGGCTACAGACTTAAAGATGTACAGTCGTCGTGGTTATGAGGAATCGTCAATGAACACGAACGAGTTGGTGTGGAACGCTTCGCTTTCTCGTCCGTTCCTAAAGGGGAAACTCTTGGTTAAGGTTGATGCCTTCGATATATTGGGTCAATTGTCCAACACGCGCTATACAGTTAACGGGCAGGGACGTACGGAGACCTGGCAGCTTATGATGCCCCGATATGCCATGCTAAGAGTTGCCTATAAGTTTAACAAAAATCCAAAGAAGAAACAAAAAGAATGAGATCATTCCCCCATTATAATCAGTTGGACTCCGCTGACTGCGGGCCAACATGTTTGCGTATGATAGCTCGTTATTATGGACGTAGCTATACCTTAGAAACCTTACGAGAACGCAGTTTTATTACTCGAGAAGGTGTTTCCATGCTTGGTATCAGCGATGCAGCAGAGAGCATAGGTATGCGCACCTTAGGCGTAAAAATAACAGTCAATCAGTTGGCAAATGAAGCGGTTTTTCCTTGTATCTTGCATTGGAACCAAAATCACTTTGTGGTACTTTATAAGGTTAGCAAGCGTAGGCATGGTAAATATGTGTTCCATATCGCAGACCCTGCCACACAGAAAGTGGCATTCCGTCAAGAAGAATTAGAGCACTGTTGGCTGGCAAAAAAAGAAGGAAATAAAGAAGTCGGCATGGCCTTACTCTTGGAACCAGGCCCTGAGTTTATGGAGTATGAGGATGAGAGACGCTCTGCCAGGCGAGATATGCTTTTCTTTGTGCGTTATCTTACTCCCTATAAGAAACAGTTCCTACAACTTATCATAAGCATGATTTTAGGTATGGGCCTACAGATGGTATTCCCGTTCCTAACTCAAGCGTTGGTGGACGTGGGAATACAATCCGGCAATCTTGGGTTCATTACCCTTATACTTATTGCCCAGCTGGTGCTCTTCCTTTCTCAACTATCTGTTGGTTTCATCCGTTCTTGGATAATGTTGCATGTGAACTCTCGTATAGACATTTCTCTGATTTCTGACTTTTTGATGAAGTTGATGAAGTTGCCGCTACGATATTTTGATACCAAGAATACGGGTGACATCATGCAACGCATAGGAGACCACGGACGAATAAAAGGATTTCTAATGGGTAGTTCCATTAATATTGTATTTTCCCTGTTTAATTTCATTGTATTTGGTGCCATCCTCGCCTATTACAACATTCTTATATTGGTGATTTTTTTGGTTGGTAATATAGGCTATGTTATCTGGATTCTATCCTTTATGAGGTTTAGGCGAGAGTTGGATATCAGACGTTTCAGCCAGGCTGCCGGTGAACAAAGCAAGATTATCCAGCTTATACAAGGCATGCAGGAGATAAAACTGAATAATTGTGAGAAACAGAAACGTTGGGAGTGGGAGCGTATACAGGTGAAACTCTTTAAGATTGGAATCCGAGGGCTGGCTATAGGACAAATACAGCAGATAGGAACGGTGTTCTTTACACAATCCACCAGTATCATCATTTCTTTTATTGCTGCCAAAGGTGTTGTGGAAGGCGACATGACATTAGGTATGATGATGTCACTAACCTATATTATTGGTCAAGTGTCAGCACCCATAGGTGAATTTATCGGATTTGCACAAGCTTGGCAAGATGCAAAGATTAGTCTGGAACGTTTGAACGAAGTGCATCGTCGCAGAGACGAAGAACAGGGCATTCACGCTAAACTGACTTATCTGCCAGATAACAGGGATATCAAATTAGAGAATGTAACTTTCAGCTATAGCGGAGCAAACAGAGACTACGCTTTGGAAGATGTATCATTGACTATTCCTGAGCATAAGGTAACGGCCATAGTAGGTGCCAGCGGCAGCGGCAAGACTACCATTGTGAAACTATTACAAGGATTCTATACCCCCAATAAAGGTAGCATTAAGATTGGCGAGACGCCACTAGGAATGATTAATCCCCATCTGTGGCGTAGCAAGACAGGTTCCGTCATGCAGGAAAGCTATATCTTCTCAGATACAATAGCACATAATATTGCTGTAGGTTCGGACAGAGTAGACATAGAAAGACTCAGGCATGCTGTAAAGGTAGCTAATATCGCGGACTTTATTCACTCTTTGCCTATGGGTTATGATACAAAGATTGGTATGGAGGGTAGTGGAATATCACAAGGTCAGCGACAACGTATACTAATTGCAAGAGCCGTATATAAAGATCCTGAGTTTATCTTCCTTGACGAAGCTACCAACTCCTTGGATACAAATAATGAGAGTATCATTATGGGTAATCTGCAAGAATTCTATAAAGGAAGGACAGTTCTTATAGTTGCCCATCGTCTTTCTACTGTAAGACATGCAGATAATATTATTGTTCTGGATAAAGGGCATATTGCAGAAGAAGGCACGCATGAAGAGCTGACTGAGAAACGTGGTATATATTATACACTTGTCAAGAACCAATTAGAGTTGGGCAAATAGCACAACATCTCCTTGGCATGTACAACATAAATATAGTGAGAAGATGAGTGAAAAAGACATAGAAATAGAGAAAGAGGAAGAAATCAATCTGCGTTCAGAAGAAGTGCAGGAGATAATGGGCAGGGTACCAACGTCAATAGAAAGATATGGCATTATGGTTCTGTCGGCTGTGATATTGCTATTGTTTGTGGGAAGCTACTTTTATCGTTACCCAGATACGATAGATGCGCCTATAGTTATAACTAACTCTACGCCTCCTGTAAATATTCTCTCTAAAACGAGTGGGAAGATTATGGAAATCTTTAAACAGAATGAAGAATCAGTCCATGCTGGCGAACTGCTGGGAGTAATTGAGAGTGATGCCGAATATAAGGATGTATTAATCTTGGAGGAAAAGATAAACAAACTATTGGCAGAAGAGATTACAGATAAGGAAATGGCCCAATGGATGTCTGAACATGAATTACAATTGGGAGCTTTACAAAACGAGTATTTGTCATTTAAGTCCAGTCTGCATGAGAAGATACGCTTGATGGAGAAAAGATATCTCCCACAGAAAATCGCTGTGGTAAAAGAGCGTATGGATTCCCGAGAAAAACTTGAACACAAGGAGAAACATCTTCACGAGATTAATATCGAACAGGAGGCTATTGCTTATGAGATTTTCAAGCGCGACTCCTTGCTTCACGCTAACAAGATGATTTCTGACGAGGAATATGAACGGGCATCTCTGACATATTACCAAAGCAAACAGGGGCCCATAAACAGGGACGTGGCAGATGAGCAATACAAGATGCAGCGAATTAATGAGAAGGAGAGCCTTCTGGATCTTGAACACCAAAACGATGAAGCCCTAAATAATCATACACAAAACTGTAATAGTGCATTACGCCAATTACGGGCAAGCATCGTAAGATGGGAACAGATTTACATCCTAAGGAGCCCTATTGACGGTATTCTAAACTATACCAGTGTCTGGAATGAAAACCAAACTGTAAATACAGGAGAGGCAATATTCATCATTGTTCCCGACAAGATGAAAAAGCCAATAGGAAAGGCGCTTGTTCCTGCAGCCGGCATGGGTAGGATAAAAGCGGGGCAGACAGTAATTGTTAAGGTCAATAATTTCCCTGACGAGGACTTTGGCAACTTGGTTGGAAACGTAAGTTTTATCTCTAATGTTCCTACCTCAGAAGGCGTTTATATGGTGGATGTTATCTTCCCTGAAGGACTGGTTACCATCTTCCAGAAACAGTTACCTGAAACAATCCAATTAATGGGAACATCCCAGATAGTTGTCGAGAACAGACGTTTGGCAGATTTGTTCATACAGCCCGTGAGACGTTTATTGAAATCACAAAAGACACTCAGTACCGCAGAATAACAATGTATAAGATATTAAGCACCGCCGTATTCTTTCTTACAGGTTTATACTGTCAAGCCCAGAACTTGCAGGAAATGATTACTATTGCGAAGAAACAATCATTGGATGCTACCTACATCGAGCATAAGAGAAAGAATGCAGAACTTGCATATAAGTATTACAGAAAGGATTTCCTGCCAGAAATTAAACTGACATCTATCCCTATGCGCTATAGTAGCGATGTGGTAGAGCGTTATTCGTATGATGACGACCGAACTGTATATCGTGCACAGCAATCTTTGTACTCAGGAACCAATGTTATGCTTAAACAGAACGTTGGTTTCCTGGGAGGCTATGTCTATATGGAATCAGACCTACGATACTACAGAACTTTGCAGAATGAAACAAGTCAGTTCACCTCTGTGCCCTTCCGAATAGGTTATAATCAGAATATAGTGGGATTTAATCCTTATAAATGGACCAAAAAGGTTGAAAAGCTGAATCTTAGCCTAAATGAGAAAGAGACAATTGCTGGATTAGAAGGGGTTGCCGTGGAGACGATTAACAGGTATTTTACTATTGTTATTTTGTCAGAACAGCTGAAGCAGGCCAGAATGAAGTATTTAACCTGTGACTCTTTATATCAGACGGGTGTATATAGAAGTAAGTTAGGTGGCATAAATAATAGTGATCTGTACGAATTGAAGATTGAACGTAATAGGGCCGAAACAGAAATCGTTGAACTTGAGTCGAAAATTGAGACGGAGAAGTTCTCTTTCGCCAAATTCCTACAATTGACAGACACTACCCTATTTCACTTTGAAGTCCCGACGAATGTACGTGATATTAATGTACCACTAGACAAAGCACAAAGTCTGGCATTAGAGAACTCTTCTGTTATCCTTAATTGCAGAAAGTCGAAGATCCAAAATGAGCAGGCAGAGGCAAAAGCAAAAGCCCAACGGTATCTGGAGGCAAGTGTTAGTGTAAATGTGGGATGGCATCAGGTGGCTGATAATTTTAAGGGAGTCTATAAGAATCTTCTGAACGAACAATCTGCTTTGATAAATATCTCCATTCCTCTGGTAGATTTTGGGCGCAGGAAGACACAGCTTGCTCAGATTAGAGAGAATATAGAACTTGACATCATAAATGAGCAGAAGGCAGCTGATAACGTGATAGATGAGGTTGTGGGCAGAGTATCATATATGACAATCAACCGACGTAAGGTGGAAAGCATGGCTGAAACATATAAACTGACGCAAATGTTCTACAATGAGGCACTAGAATCATATAAGTTAGGACGTAATCCTTTTTCCAAGGTATGCGAAGCCCTCATCCGCCAGAAACTGGCCTTAGCAGACTATTACAATGCGATGCGTGATTATTGGGTAAACTATTATGAAATCAGACGAATGACGCTTTATGATTTCGAAAAGGGATGTCCTATATCTCCAGTATAAGAGTCTTATGGCCGAATTTCTTACGATAGTAAACAATCATATTTTCAGCTCATTTAGCTAATAATAAAGTTTAAGGTTTAATTTGATTGTAAAGCCTGCCATCTCCTTGTGATAGGAGAGGCAGGCTTTAACTATCACCTGTCACCTTTCAACTAAATAAACTGACTCTAAACTCTACACTTTCAACTCTAAACTATGGTCACCAGCCGCCTTTGTCATCCTAAAGGACTACAACCCTTGTAGTACTTTGATATATTTTAGTATTCCATATAACATTTTCTATATTTATTCTTGGAATCAATTAAAAAACTCAGTAATTTTATGTCGCTTTTTGGAACTAACGCACTGAAAACAGGTTTTATATGAGTATTGAAAGAAGTTCATCTAACTTTTGATAATTGAGGTGATGAAACAATTCCCCTTCAGTACTTACCCTATAGTATATATAACAGAACATCACATGAAAGTTATCCTACATCTTCGTGTTATACTCATCTTGATAGTACATGCTCTATGTTGTATTTCATTTGCCCAAGAACGTGATTCAATATGTGTATTTCAATATATAAGTGATTCTTTTACCAAGCATGGTATACCAGATGTTTTTGTCACGTTAACCGACACGAGCGGGATCCTTATAGATACGCTATGGACTAAAAGAGGCTATGAATCACCTACAGCAGCATGGTTTAAACATGTTTCACGTAAGCCACATACTTTCTTGGTGAAGGCGGAGCACCCCGATTATGAGACTATTGTGCAAAGAGTTGCGATGAACAAGCCTGCACGCCTAATAGAATATGAGTTTCCAGAGTTATTCATGAAGCGCAAGATGAAGGAAACCACCTTGCAGGAATTAACAGTTTCAGCTACGCGAGTGCGGATTTCCTATAAGGGTGACACGATTGTCGTTAATGCAGATGCTTTTAAGATTCCTGAGGGTTCTATGCTGGATGCTTTGGTAGCCAGTATACCTGGAGCAGAATTGCATGATGATGGAACCATTTACATGAACAAGCGTAAGGTCGATTACCTGACACTGAACGGCAAGGATTTTTTTAAGGGTAAAAACAGGATGATGTTGGACAATCTGCCATATTATGTAGTCAATAAACTGAAGTTCTACGAGAAGGATATGCCACGCAGCCAGATGATTCACAAAGGTACTGGTGAAAAAGACTACGTGATGGATGTGGAGTTGAAAAAAGAGTATTCGATCGGATATATGCTTAATGCGGAGGCGGGTATAGGAACCAATAATAAATGGATGGCAAGACTATTTGGCCTTCGATTTACGGATAATTCGCGCATGGTGCTCTTCGGTGGTGCAAACAATATTAATGAGGTGAGACAGCCTGGAAGAGACGGATGGTATGACAAGTCTAAGATTCCTATCGGCGAGAAAGAAGTAAAAATGATCGGTGGGAATATAAACATCGACGACAAGCATGGGCGTTTCGTGGAGAATGTGGATGCATCGGTAAATTGGACGGATAATAAAGACGAGACTCGAACTTCACAAGAGACCTTCCTTCCCGAGGGAAGCGCGTATAGTCGTTCTCAAGACATTAGCAACAACAGAAACTTCTCCAGTTCGCTCTCGAACAAGCTTGAGTTAAGAAAGATAGGGTTAACCTTTAACACAGATGGGAGCTATAACAAACAGCATGGTAACGGTCTGTCTCGTTCTGCGTCTTTCGCTTCAGACCCCTCTATATATACATGTATACAAGTTCTTGACTCTATTTTCTCATCGCCGATTAATCCGATGCTACAAGATATTAACATTAACAGGGTGCTTGACCAAGGGAAATATAATTCCTATAACTATAGCTTCCACCAGGCTATAGACTGGGACAAGACACTTCCATGGGGAGATAATATCGTATTCTCCTTGAACGGAAGCTATGATAAATCTGTCAATGACAGATTCAGCCGTTATAATCTATCTTATCCCAATGGCAGGCAAACTGATAACATACAAGATCGTTTTATGCCATATCGACATCATGGTTATTCTTATAGTGCACGTGGGGGATACTATTTAAAACTTTTAGGAAGATGGTATGTAAATTGGATATATGATTATGCGCAACAATATAGCAATACGGAGAGTAACCTTTACAGATTAGACAGGTTAGGTCTCGACACGGATTTGTAATTTGTCTTTTTTAACATCACTTCCCATTCATATGCTGCTCAATTGTGCCATAGGCACTTTTTGTTTATCGAGATAGTCTGAACGAGTTATCCGGATAATCTTAATGAGTCGTTCGGATAATCCCTTTCCCCCCTAAGGGATTATCCCAATGAGTTGTTCCCCTTATCTTAACGACTTGTTCAGATAATCTCGACGGCTGCAAAGGTACTACATCTGTCAAAAGTGTTGATGGTCTTTGGTGGACATCAGCATTCACATTTCTTCATTTTGAACTCTGAAAATCGCCCCTATTGTTGTTGTAGTTGTTATAACGTGTCCTTCATTTACTCCTTCTTTTCTTTATTTTCTTTTCTTGAGGGGCGTAGCGACTTCTTTTCTTTATTTCTTTTCTTTCTTTAAGGGGTGGCGGGGTGTTTTCTTTCATTTTCTTTGTTTCTTTTCTTGTTTTCTTCAGTATAAGCTTTCTTGCAAATTTGTAAGTAGGAGACCATGGTTGGATAAATGTTTGCAAGAAAATGGAAGCATTTCTTTTGTTATGTTTCCATTAATTTCTATTTTTTTCATCCTGAAACAGTAAATGAGGGGAATAGCTTTCCCAAACAAAATGTCTTTACTAATGATCCACAATATGAAAAAGATCTTTCTTTCTGCTTTGCTTATGATCATGCCTATGATACAGTTGGGTGCTAAAGTCGACCCTAACTTCTATATCTTCTTACGTTTGTCAGTCGGAAAGAAGTTAAAGTAGCAAAATCACCTCGACTCCACCCACTCGGACGGGGTCTTGCCAGTAACTTCCTTGAACTTGCGTTGGAAGACGGTGCGGTTGGTGAAGCCGCAGTGGTCGGCTATGGCCTCGTTGGTCCAGTCGGGATGCTCGCGGATAACGTGTTTTGCCTCCTCGATGCGCAGGTCGGTCATCCAGTCGTTGAACCTCAGGTTCTTCTGGCGCAGCCAACGGCCCAGAAGGTAGTAGGGCACGCCCATCTGCTCGGCCACGGCGGGCATTTTCAGACCGCTCTTCATGTGTCCGCCCTCTTGCAGCCAGTTCCCGATGGCGGTTTCCACGCGAAGCATCGCCTCGCTGTTGTCGGCCTCGGCGGTGGATGTCTCGTCCTGAGGGTATTCACTCCCCTCGCCATTCGGAATGAGGTCTGAGGGGAGGCTTTCCTCCACCTTCTTGGGCATCGAGCTCTTCACGTAGTCGCAGAAACTGTCCACCAGATACCACGTGCCATAGAAAAATACGAAGGCGAAGACGGCCAGCCACCTGCCCGGCACGAAGATGACGGCGGGCACGAACAGGGCAAGCAGTGCCAGAATGCAGATGCTGATTTGCATCCAGCGCAGCAGGTGGCTCATGTCGTAGTCGTAGTAATTGGCAAGGCTGTTGTGAATCCTGCGCAGCTGGATAACGTGCTTCGAGTTGTAGTAGGCCTGCATCAGGAAGTAGAGCACACCACCCACCTTCTCTGCCATGCGCATCTGCGGCGTATCGCTGAGCAGCGGCTGTCCGCTCACTACTAAGGCAACTCCCATCAGTGCCATTACCACTATCCACACGCCCATGCCGAGCCATCTCTCCGTCAGGCTTACGCGCCCATGCTTCTGAAGGTATAGTATCGACTGCGACACCAGCCATGTCACCAGTGTGAACATCGCCAGGTTGAGCATCACGGCCTGCGTCACGCCCATTGCTCGCAGTCCAAGTTTGAACTGCAGAAAGAACTGAACACCGAGCAATGCCATGCCGCCGAGCATCAGCCAGCGGCTCATGCCCGTTACGCTATTCTCCTCCACCCTGCGGGGCAGCAGGAAGAGTTTCATCGTCAACCCTACCATCAGCACGATGGCTGTAAACTGCATCAGTTCCATAAACTCAATTTCGACTTTTTAGCCTGCAAAGTTACACTTTTTTTGCCGAAAATGAGCAAAATACTGTATCAATTAACGGAATCGGCACATATTATTGACGAAAACCATACACCATTCACGAAATCGGCACACCTTTTACGCCATAAAAGAGGTACCTTCGTGCCCGAAATCATAAATCGAACTATGGAGCAACTCCTTTATAAATCCATGCTGTACCTCGCCGCAGGTATCAACCTCATGATAGCCTTCGTACTGGTCTATAACAACTACCAGTACCGGTTTTACGACGTCTATCGCCGCTCGCGGCTCCTGTCGGCGGTGGTCTATGTGGCTTTTGCCGTGGGCTTTCTGCTCCACGCCCATTTCCAGTGGCGTACCGCATGGCCTGAGGCAGCCACCGCGCTCTCCGTGTCGTACTTCCACGTCGGCGCCGTATTCTTCGGTTGGAGCCACACCTCGCTCCTCCGTCCCGACTACCTCACGCGCCGCATCGTCGTCCGCGATGTCGCCCTACTCATCCTTGGCATCGCAGCCTACTGGACGGCGGCAGCCCAATTTTCAATTTTCAATTTTCAACTTTCAATTTTCTTCGCTCACGCGAGTTACATCGCCTTCACCTTCTACCGCACCTATTTCCGAGTGCGCCGCAGCATCGAGCAGATGCCTGCCGGTGGTGACACCAGACGCTGGTGGACAACGGAGGCAAAGCGCCAGGTGCTTCACCGCCACCACTCGTTCATCGTGGGCTGTCACCTCATCATCCTCTTCGGCATAGGCAGCGTTATCGTCACCGCCGCCTTCCCCAGTGCGACGTGGCTCTACACCCTGTTGCTCACCGCCGCCATCCTCGTGTTCTGCTACATCTTCTACGCCCTCTCCGAGTACGGCAGCATCATCGAGGCAGCCACCAACGCCACCGAGGATGCCACACTCATAGAGAAAAGGAAATCGAACACACTCAATATCAATAATAAGGTAATATAAACAACAAACAATATGTATCACTCAAACAACAACAAGAGCATGAGACAGAACGAGATTAATCAAAAATAAACTTTAACGAGACATGAGAAAGATTGTGATGAAAAGGATTTCAAAAAACAAAATGGAAAAGAAAAGCTTTTTCGCGCCTTGGGCCTCTGGGCTGGGCGCAACGCGACGAGCAGCGATGACGCTGCTTGTGATGATGCTCACGACTGTGACGGCGTGGGCAGAGGACGTGACGCTGACATCATCCGCCAAAACGTGGAAGAACAACACTTACGTGACCAACGGCGACGTGACCATCGCAGATCGTATTACCGTCACGGGCAACGTGACGCTCATCCTTACCGACGGTTATACCCTCACTGCCTCGAAGGGCATTGAGGTGAGAGTAGGTAACTCTCTGACCATCGAAGGTGGCACTAACGGCACTGGCACGTTGATCATTGAAAACAAAGAAGGAACAAGAGCCGGTATCGGAGGTGGTAATAAAAAGGTCGGTATTACAAAATATCCAACCCAATACGGCGATATCACCATCAATGGCGGCATCGTCAACGTTAAGGGTGGTGATCAGTGCGCTGGTATCGGTGGAGATTTTAATAGCGAACTTACCGGCAACGGAACCATCACCATCAACGGTGGCATCGTCAACGCCACGGGTGGTAACAAGGCTGCTGGTATTGGTGGTGGCAATGGTTCTAGCAAGACTGGTCCCTATGGCGGCTGCGGTGCCATCGTTATCAATGGCGGGCAGGTGACTGCTACCGGTGGCTACGATGCTCCTGGTATAGGTCCGGGCAAAGACGGTGACAACAACACCAGCGGCTCGCTGATCCTTGGCTGGACCAACACCTCGGATTTTATCCGGGTCACAGGCGTGAAATCCAACGAAATAGCCTATGGCTTCAGCAATCGTCTTGGCAGCATCAGTTTCGCCGAGGACACAAAGTTCAAAATTTCAGGTGGTGGTGAGGCAACTACCGAGAATATCAAGAACCAGGTGAGCTTGACACTCATTCCTAAGGGCAGTGAACAATACCAGCTTTCTGTTGCCACCATTTCGGGTATCAGCGCCTCGTACGATTTGACGGGCAGCTTCCTCGACATCCCCTTTAGCGTGATCGATGCCGAAGAAAATACGCTCACACTGGGCACTGACTATACTGCCACGCTCGGTACGACATCGCAGGAATCGACCACCATCCATATCACCGAAGGAGGCAAATACACGCTGACCATTACTGGCATGGGCTCGTACGCTGGTTCGAAGTCCGTCGACTTCGAGGTTATTTCCATCGGCTTCAAGAAAGATGCCAATGGCGTTGACTACATCAACATGCCCAAGAACGGCATTTATGATGCCAAAATCCCCGAGGGCGTAAGCTCGTTTAAGGTGTATGATGATGGCGGCGCTAAGGCCCAATATAGCAACTCTTATAAGGGCGGTCTCGTTCTGATTGCTCCCGATAACCACGTCCTGCAGCTCACCGGCACGGTGACGGCGGAAGTGCTGGGGAAAAATCTATGTGACTACTTGATGGTGTATGATGGCGACTCTCCCTCTGCAAAAAAGATTGGTGACAAGTATGGTAGTGAGTCAGGAGCGGACATCGGAACGCTCATCAGCAGTGGTAAGCAGATGAAACTCACCTTCCATAGTGACAACTCCGGACAAAGAGATGGCCTCGACCTGACGGTGACGCTGAAAAGAGACATCAGGAGTTGTGACATCGCTAATATAGAAGATCAGACCTATACAGGTTCTGCATTCGAGCCTGCTGTGGTGATTACGTATGAGGGAACGGCACTTGTGAAGGATGTGGATTATGAGGTGGCTTACAGCAATAATACGATAGTAGGTACAGCAACCATCACTATTACCGGTAAAGGGAATTATGCTAAAACGACATCAAAAACATTCAATATCGTAAAAGCTACACCCACAGTCACCGCTCCGGCGGCTGTTGAAAACCTAATATATACAGGCGGGAGCCTGAATCTCGTGGCCGCTGGAACAACCGACTTCGGCACGGTGCTTTATAGCCTTAACGGCACAAACTATTCAGACGCCATCCCAACAGCAACGGATGCTGGAACTTATACAATATATTATAAGGTAGAGGGTAGCGATAACTGGGATGCGGTAGATGCAGCGTCGGTCGAGGCGACCATCTCCCCGAAGCCCGTTACCAATGATGGCATCACTATTGCCGCCATCGCTGACCAGACCTACACCGGCTCTGCCATCGAACCAGAAGTAACCGTAACCGATGGAGAAACAACCCTCGCGCTTGGAACAGATTACACCATCGGGTATTCTGCCAATGTGAATGTGGGTACTGCCACTGCTACCATCAGCGGCAAGGGCAACTACTCGGGCGAGAAAACAGCGACGTTCACCATCGCCCCGAAGGCTGTGACCAATGATGGCATCACCGTCACCATTCAGTCGCAGCCATGGACGGGCAACGAATTGACACCCGTCATCATCGTGAAGGACGGCGAGACCGAGCTCACTGAGAATACCAACTACACCGTGACTGTTCCGAGTGGCACGATTCAAGACGCAGGTGACTACACCTATACTATTAGTGGCCTGGGCAACTACGCGGGCTCTAAGAAGGCGACGTTTACCATCACACCCCGCTTAGCAAATATATATGGCGCAGTATACGTTTATCAAGACCAGAACGGACAAACGGTGTTATTAGACGGCACATCGGTAAATAAAGTCGATATTCCTTCTTTTCCTAACATAACCGTGAATCACGTGACCAGCAACCGTACATTCACTCCGGGCAAGGCATCTACGGTGATGCTGCCGTTCAACTATACCTGCAACGGCGAAGAGGGTGGCACGTTCTATAAGTTTGTAGGCGTAGAGAAAGAAAACAATGAGTGGGTTGCTACGATGCAGGAAACAGGCAATGATGCAAATAGTGAAAACACGCTGATTGCCAACACGCCGTATCTGTTTATGCCTACAGCGACAGAAATGACGTTCCCCAATATTGATGTGAGTGTGACGCTCAGCACGGAAGGCGGTGGCAACTGCGAGACGGCTGACCCTGGCAGCCACTGGACGTTTAAGGGAACGTATGAATATAAGGAATGGCAATCCGGCGGTGCAAACGCTGAGGAGATAGGCCGTGCCTACGGCTTTGCGGGTGTGGCGAAAGATGACATTGATGTAGGTGACTTCGTGAAGGTGGCCAGCGGCGCCAAAATTCGCCCGATGTGTTGCTACCTGTTGTGGAACAACGAGCCGAATTCTGCCAATGCGCGCTCCTTCACACGCGGTGCAGCAGCTACGGACGAGGAACTGCCACAGAGCATCACCGTGCGCCTGGTAGGCAGCAACGGTGAGACAACCGGCATCGGAACGCTCGACACTGAAACGGGCGAGATGACCTTCGACAGCGAGGCATGGTACACGCTGGACGGTGTGCGCCTGAGCAGCAAGCCCACCAAGAAGGGTATCTATATCAATAATGGTAAAAAGGTCGTAATTAAGTAACCCCTCCCCCGACCCCTCCCGAGGGAGGGAGTAGAGTAATTTAAACATTAAAAAGCAATGAAAAAGAAAATATACGAGAAACCCACAATGACAGTTGTCGAACTGCAGCATCGTACATGTCTGCTTCAGGCAAGTGGTGAGCAACAACCTGAAAATGTAGAAGACTACAACGACTGGCTGGGATTTGCTCCTGGCATAAGCAAGGACGGAAACCATTCAGCTTAGCTGAAATAGGAAACAGATAGTAATAGGGGTCGTGTCAAAAGTAGCAGACACGACCCCTATATAATTACTATTTTATATAAATTCGGCAATAAATTTGGTTTATTGCGAAAAAGAAGAATTATTCTCGGATTGACAATTATTTTTTATCTTTTCTCTTTTAATTTTTATCGATAGATTGTTCCCGTTCCCGTTGAAAAAGTCTTTAACCTTTACCGTTTTTGCGTTACTCACAGAGGGATTTGTTGAGATAGTCTGAACGAGCTATCCGGATAGTCTTAATGAGTCGTTCAGATAAGTCCTTAGGGGGGAAAGGGATTTTCTCAATGAGTTGTTCCCCTTATCTCAACGACTTGTTCAGATAATCTCAATGAGTCAAAGATGACGGGGTTCCGTGTGGTTCGCTTACCGAGTGTAAAGGTACGACATCCGGGAGGGGCGGCGGGGTGCTTTCTTTCATTTTCTTTGTTTCTTTTCTTGTTTTCTTCAGTATAAGGTTTCTTGCAAATTTGTAAGTAGGAGACCATGGTTGGATAAATGTTTGCAAGAAAATGGAAGCATTTCTTTTGTTATGTTTCCATTAATTCCTATTTTTGCATCCTGAAACAGTAAATGAGGGGAATAGCTTTCCCAAACAAAATGTCTTTACTAATGATCCACAATATGAAAACGATCTTTCTTTCTGCTTTGCTTATGATCATGCCTATGATACAGTTGGGCGCTAAAGTCGACCCTAACTTCTATATCTTCTTGTGTTTCGGACAGTCAAATATGGAGGGGGCTGCAAAGCCTGAGGCACAGGATCTGGTAAGCCCAGGCCCCAGGTTCCTGCTGATGCCTGCCGTTGACGATGCCGAACGTGGCAGGAAGATGGGTGAATGGTGCGAGGCCGTTCCTCCCCTTTGCCGTCCCAACACCGGCCTGACGCCAGCCGACTGGTTTGGCAGGACTATGGTGGCATCCACACCTGACAACATCAGGATTGGTGTGATTCATGTGGCCATAGGCGGCATAAAGATTGAAGGCTTTATGAAGGACAAGATTGGTGACTACATAAAGACGGAAGCCCCTGACTGGATGAAGGGTATGCTGAAGGCCTATGATGATAGCCCCTATGAGCGATTGGTTATGCTGGCCAGAAAGGCTCAGAAAGAGGGTGTCATCAAAGGTATCCTTATGCACCAGGGGGAATCCAATACGGGCGATCCTGAGTGGGGTAAGAAGGTACAGCAGGTATATAATGCCCTTTGCAAGGATCTAAAGCTAAAGTCCAAGAAGGTTCCCTTGTTTGCAGGTAATGTCGTACAGGCTGGTGGCCAGGGTGTATGCATCGGCTGTAAGAAGCAGATTGACGAATTGCCCCTGACAATACCCACAGCTCACGTCATCTCGTCAGACGACTGCAGTAACGGTCCTGACCGTCTGCACTTTGATGCAGCAGGCTATCGTGAGCTGGGATGCCGTTATGGCGAGGCCGTAGCCCGTTTCTTAGGCTTTGAACCTAAGCGACCTATTCTTCAGTAGTTGGAGTGGCGAAGTTATCAAGTATCTCGAGTGAGGTGACATGGAAGTCGCCATCGCCACTTCCTGCGACCTTCATAACGAGGTTCTGCCAGTAGGTGATTGTACCCGTAGAGACATGGACGGTTTTACATTTGTAGCCCAAATACTCGGTGTCGCCAAATGTCATGCCATCCATATAACGGCCAGCCTCCTTCTTCTGCCAACGGCAAAAGTCGTATGTCTTGACCCAGTCGGGGTCTAACACATGCATGCAAGAGGAAATAGGCATTATACTATTGGGTACGGCATACCATCCCATTGGGGTGTACACCTCTACCTTGTTACCTTGCTTACGGAAGTCTGCCTCACCGTCTTCACCTACCACATGCTCATAGATATTGTTACCTCCATCTCGGTACTGAATGGTACTGATATACCCTCCTATGTTGACAGAAGCATTAAAGTTCTTAATCTCCCAAGGCAATTCTTCTTCAAGTTCCTTGATGATATTTCCGTCACCATCCAGGATTCGTGTTGCCAAAACGGTACGATATCCCAAAGGAATGCGTGACTTAAATGTTGTATGAGCGATTCCGTCGTCGTCACATTGTGTAGCCCACTCTGAACCTTCTATTTCATGCATCTCCACAGCTGCAGGCATCACAGACTCTGCTTGCCGACGAGGAGAGGGGTGCTGCAGTTTGCCAAGAACCTGCTCGTATGGGAAATCTGACTTCTGGCACTGCATTACGGCATGCTCTTGCCCCAAAGCAGGTGTTACGGGTTCTTCGAATAATGACGCATAGGTTTGGAAATCGCGTGTATCCTCGACATCATAAGAGCAGAGGGTGACCTTCTGGTTGTTGACAGGCTTAACATCAGAGGGTGAATGGTAGAGCTTTGTTACGAGGAAATCTCCTGTAGTGTGTGAAAGATAATCACTACTATCCACGAAAGGAGCATTAAAGTAAAGTCCGCCGCGCAGGTTTGCACCAGCTTCAAGGTCGAAGCTACCAAAGTCATTCACCCCTTTGCGTTCCACACCTTTATAAGTGGCCTTCAGATAAGGCATAAGGTCTAGGTGCATACCAAAGACGACATCAATAAGAAGGTCGATCCTGAGGTAAGGTGAGAAGCGTGCCATGATGGTACCCTCCTTGGAGAGTATCTCCGGCTTTTGAGGATCATAGGTGGGCTTAATGTCAAGAATGGGCTTCAGACTGCCAGCCTCACGTGTGTACTCCATTCCGGCTGTCAACGAGAATCCTGTTTTAGTAACCTGTCGCAACTTCATTTCTGCTTCTATGGCAGCCTGAATATTGTATCCCAATGTTCCAGAAAGGTCGAGCCACAGAGGAATTACCACGGGACCCGCAGGAACCATGAATTTCCCTGAGGCTTTGAATAGCGGTTTCTCCAGATATTTATCCTTCTCGAAGTTGATACCCACACGAGGCGTTAAGTCCAGGGTCGTTGTCTTCTCGTAGGTTCCGCGAGCTACCAAGCCCATATACTCTATTTTTGCCAGGAAGGAACGGGCACACTTTTCATTTCTGCGTGGTTCGCTAAGCTTAAACTTGGCATCGATGCCGAGGCTGCTCTTATCGGCACTGGTGAGAGTCATTCCCATCTCGCCAAAGAGCTTCATGGGCCCTTTCTCGATTTCTATTTTTGGCACTGCCTCGAGACCTGGGGTGCGCTGTGCTCTATATATCCGCAGTGGTGCCCCATTGTTACTCTTTGTCTCGAAATAAGTGTCGTCAGGATTAGCCGCCAGCACGAACTCTGAGTTGTAAATCAGCTCCTCGACACTGGAAAAGCGGAAACGAATATCTGCAGTTTTTCCTGTTACCTTGTAGGTGAGCACGTAACAGTTGAAAACTGCGGTATCATTTTCTAATGACAGGATCTTACCTACATATAACTGGGGAACATCACTTTTAAACAAAATCTTTGTGTGACAAAATGCTGTGTCCATCATCAGAATATCGTAAGTGCTTGCATCGAGGCGTTCAAAATTAGGATTATACTTGTCTGTCGCTTTAGGCGTGATAAGTGGATCCTGGGCCGTCTCTGACCTGTCAGCAAAGTAGACCTGCTTGATATCTCGTCCACCAAAGGTTAGCGTCTGGCCATCAGACTCCAAGGTATAAATATCTTGTTCGATATCATATTGGAAACTTTCTGCTACAGAAGCAGGGTATATTTGAAGGTCACCCTGGCTAGTAACAATAACCATCTGTTCCTGAGCCTTCAGCGTTATTGGCATGAAGAGCAGAGCAGCCGTGAGGACTGTCAGCATGTGTGCGTATACTTTTCTCATGGCTTCAGAATTTTAATGGTTGGCTGATCGCCTATCTTTACGAAGTAGGCACCAGAGGGTTTCCCTGATAGTTTTACGGTTGCCCGCCCATTTGATGATACGGACTGTAGGCTAACCTGACGGCCCATGGAATCATATATTCTTATGGTGCTACCCGCTTTAAGACCTTCAGCTTTGAGTTTTCCATTTGCGTCAATAGCAATTTTGCTCCCATCGGCTCCGATGCTCTTCAGAGCGTCTGGATCAGAAGCGCCGAACCCTCTGAAATCTGAACGAGGGATGGTTAACTCGGTATTACTGGTGGAAATAAGGATGTTGTCGCCTTCCCACAATAATTCTGGACGTTCGCTTAACTGAAAGATATGCTGACCACCATCAGCCAGTCTTACTACTAACACATTCTGCGCCATCAGTCCTAATGTCCCAATGCTTAGCAGAATTAAAAATAAGATGTGCCTTTTCATAATATTGTATTTAAAATACTTTACTCAATCTCCATTTCTATAGAGCCAACAAAACAAGCGTTTTTCCCTTCATGGTCCACGATAACCTGATGGCCCTTCTTGTCGTTTACATAGGCAGGTTCCGTAAAATAGGTATGTGAATGACCACCCAGCAGTACATCTATGCCTGAGGTGCGGGCGATGAAGTCTTTATCTTGCTCGGGATCATCACCCCACCCCAGATGGCTGAGACATACAACGACATCACATTTCTCCTGATGACGCAGGTGGTTTATGATGGGCTGAGCTGCCACAGCTGGTGTGATGTACTTCATTCCTTCGTAGTTCTTGCCCACAATAAGACCTTTTGGCTGAGGACATACGCCAAAGACACCGATCTTCAGTCCATTCCGTTCTGTTACGATGTATGGCTTAACCAAACCCTCGCAGGGTGTGCCGGTAAAATCATAGTTGCAGCAGACAATGGGGAACTCTGCCATACGGAAGATGCGAGCCATATTCTCCAGGCCGAAGTCGAACTCGTGATTACCGATCGTTACAGCATCGTAATGCATCAGGTTCATGAGCTTAACCTCTACCTCGCCCTTGAACAGGTTGTAGTATACGCTTCCCTGTGAGAAATCGCCACAGTCGAAGGTCAACACCTGATTAGGATTCTGTTCCCTTAGCTGGTTAAACAGAGATATGCGACGCACATACCCACCCTTATTGGCAAATGACGTAACACTGAAATTGGGTGAGATAGGCTCTACGCACGAATGCGTATCGCTGGTGTGAAGAATCAACAATCTGCTTTGCTCTGCAAAAGCATGATTAAAAGAGAAAAATGAAAAAAGAAAAACTATTGGAAATATACGAGGTTTCATATGATTCATGTTATTTTAATTCTTAACTCTTCACTCTTAATTCATAATTGATCACTAATCGTTATTCTCCCCTCTATCTTGCTGTCTATGATGCGGTGCTTGAGAACACTCTCCATCAGGACTTCGCGGGTTTTGAGTCCAATCTCGTGACGTTTCTTGGCCTTCTTCAGGGCATACATCTTGTCGTTGCCCTCGGCCAGATAGTCAAGTGTGGCAACGGTATAGGTACGTTTGCGTGAGATCTTTTCGCCATTAATGGTAGCGCTGATCAACTTTCTGTCTTTGCTGATAACCATCCGGACACTGCTGCTGACGCCCTCGCCTCCTACGGCGGCTATGTTATGCATGAGCTCGAGCATATCCTTGCCTTTCATTTCGAGGACAACCAACTGATTCTCGAAGGGTGAGATAAGGATGATGTCGCCACATGTTACGATGCCTTCTGGCATATTGTTTCGCAGGCCGCCTATGTTCACTAGTCCCATATCTGCGGCAGGTAGACCTGTAGCTGTGCTACCCTCCACCATCACATCCGCTGCCCAGTTGCTAAGCAGGCTCTCGGGTCTTTTTGCACTCATGGCTACCCGGCTCGCTCCCAATACGGGAGACATCACACTGTCCACACTGGCTTTATAGGGTGCAATCATGGCCAAAGCCAGAGAGTCGGGATGGGCATCCAATGCACTTGTCACTTCCAGACGCTTCCACTTGGCAGACTTAACCTTATATTGCTGCGCAGATACAGAATGAAGTATAATGAATGAAAAGATGGAGAAAAACAGAATTATACCGAATTTGTGCTTCATAATTATAACATTTGATGCGCAAAAGTACATAAATTTACACAAAATCCAAAAACTTTCACCTCTAAACTTTCGACTTTCAACTTTTTATTGTACCTTTGCGCCCGCTTTCCCATAGGTCGCTGGCAGGAGAAGTGTGACCTGTTATGCCTATCGGTGATCGACAAAACAATTTTTAAACATAAAGCAAAAATGGCTGATTTAATTAAAATTGCTGAAGAAGCATTTGCTACTGGCAAGAGCCACCCTTCATTCAAGGCTGGTGACACTATCACCGTAGCATACAAAATTGTCGAGGGTAACAAGGAGCGTATTCAGCTCTATCGTGGTGTAGTGATTAAGATCTCTGGTCACGGCGAGAAGAAGCGTTTCACTGTTCGTAAGATGTCTGGTACCGTTGGTGTTGAGCGTATCTTCCCCATCGAGTCACCCGCCATCGACAGCATTACCGTTAACAAGGTAGGTAAGGTACGTCGCGCTAAGTTGTACTACCTGCGTAACCTGACCGGTAAGAAGGCACGTATCGCTGAAAAGCGTGTTGCCACCAAGGAAGCTGAATAATCAGCATC
>JAEEGJ010002571.1_pt1 | contig 89143 bp, 85 predicted proteins | sample 8958761 | NCBI WGS metagenome assembly JAEEGJ01 (sample SAMN16246546, study PRJNA631951) | gut metagenome | biome: gut microbiome; feature: rumen; material: RS-attached | host: Bos | place: Iran: Karaj | collected 2018-10
CATCGTACCAACGGAACGATAGAGCATGTTGTCACCTTTTTGATACTTCGGCGCGATCTTCACGCTTGCTACTTGTGCGCTCATCACGATGGCTGTGAGCAGGAGCGCCAGTGTCATCATTACTTTTTTCATTGTTTTTGCTTTTTGTTATGAATGTTTGTGAATGAATTTCGTCGGCAAAGGTAATGCTTTTCCGTCACCCCTGCAAGCATTTTGGTTTGCAATAATTCGCAGCGAGGGGAAAAAGAGTGCGCAAAAGTTTGCAAGGGGCAAACCTGCCCGCAGGTTCAAAAGCTTAGCACCCAGCGTAGTCCCCTCCTTTGGAGGCGACAGGGGAGGTTCCCGTTGCAATCATTCCAGAGTGTCGGAGCATTGCTTTCAGTCAGCAGAAGCATAGCTTTCAGATTGCAAAAGCATTGCTTTCAGACTGCAAAAGCATTGCTCCCAGCGTCTAAAGTCAATGAGGTAGCGATGCAAAGTCAATGCTTTCGGTGTCCGAAAGCAATGCTTTTGGCACCGCTACCATTTGCCCCTGCGGCTGGATGTCAACCTGTTGTCCCCTCCTTCCCGATTCCGTATTTCTTGTGAACCGCAACAAATCTTTCCGTTCTTTGATCGTTAAAATCCAGGATTCTCGGTATCTTGCTATCTGCGTTGCCAGGAATGCTGTTAAACCACGGCAAGAATTTCTCTTTCATCATCATTGAAAAATTTTCCTCCTCATCCTCCTCCTCATTTCCGTTAGCGATGTCGCTAACGGTAGAGGAAGAGGAGGAAGAATTTATTCTTCCTACTACTTCCCAATCTTTATCCTTATCTTTATCTTTATCCTTATCTTTATCCTTATCTTTATCCTTATCTTTATTCTTATCTTTATCCTTATAAGGTATTACCAAATCTACGGTCGTATCTTTTTCCTTTTTAGACCATCTTTTCATAATGTTTTGTCTGTTCTTCTCGCACGTTTTCTGATACTTCTCAAGATCAATATTTATCTGCATGCGCATGAATCGGAATGCCAGCAGGATGTCAGAATCCACGAGTTGCTCTTCCTTCTTGATTGGAAAAACAAAAGAAAAATGAGTTTTCCTTTTGTCTTTCCCTCACTTATTCGTACTTTGGCTTCGCCGAAGATACTCTCGTTCGGAAATAAAATCAAAAACTTTCGTTTTTGCTTTGTATTTCCCTCACTTTTTCGTATCTTTGTAGGCAGAAAGGTCGTTTGAACGCGAAAAAGAATTATCATTAGCTATAACCCAAAACAATTTGAAACAATGAAAGAACAAGTTTTACAGTGCATGCGCGAGGCTGGCAAGCCCGTCTCGGCAGGTGAAGTGACGAAGGCGCTGGGTGCCGATCGTAAGGAAGTTGACAAGGCATTCGCCGAGTTGAAGAAGGAAGGCGCCATCGTGTCGCCCGTGCGTTGCAAGTGGGCTCCGGCTCAGTAGAATCATTTAAAACGTTTGCATGATGGAAATCAAAGCAGTAAAATTCAGAAGAGACGGCTTCTACACCCAGCCGTTCGTCATGGGTGGTGAAGAGGGCATGGAGAAGTTCGACAAGAACGTACGCTATCGCGGCAGCCTGCAGAACTATCTTATCGACACCGGTAGCGAGGTGATTCTAGTGGATACCGGTCTGCCCGCAGGAACACCCGAAGAGGCTCCCGACGAGAACTCGCTGGCTTTCACCGGTCACGACATCTGCTCCTATATGGAGGCCTTCGCAGCTCTCGGCTACAAACCCGAGCAGGTGACGAAGATTTTGCTCACCCACCGCCACGCCGACCACTCGGGCGAGCTGAAAAGCTTCCCTGAGGCGAAGGTGTATGTGAACCAGGAAGAGATGGACGCTGCCGAGCTGCAGGGACTCACGAACCTTGTTCCCGTCAGCTTCACCGACGGCGCCTATTACAACTTCCCTGAGAGCCAGAAGATTGCCGACGGCGTCTATCTCATCAAGGCCAAGGGCCACACGAAGGGAAACAGCATCATCGTGGTGGAGGAACCCCTCAGTCCTTCGGACAGCTCCCCTATATTAGGGGCGCAACCGCGACTGTTCTACATGATTCACGGCGACATCACCTACGTCGACGAAGCCCTCTATGAGGACAAGCTGTCGGTGGTGTTCGACGACCTCCCAGCAGCCCGCGAGACTCAGGACCGCATTCGCGAGTTCATCCGCCAGCATCCCACAGTGTATTGTGGAACGCACACCCCGCAGGGCTATGAGAACCTCGAGGCTAAACGCGTGATGGACCTCGACAACCCCGTTCCGACGGTCTTGGCCGAGGTGGACTTCACCGAGCAGGAGGCTTCCGGCAAGTATGTGTGCTCCATCTGCGGCTATGTCTACGACCCTGCCGAGCACGATGGCGTAGCCTTCGAGGACCTTCCCGAAGACTGGCGTTGCCCGCGTTGCAAGCAAGGCAAGGCAAAGTTCAACAAGGCCTGACAGGCTGCTTGAAGTGCACCGCGGCAACTCCAATAACAATACAACTAAAATAGACTTCGCGTGGATAGATATTTGTCGTACATCGTCCGTCTGATGGTGTGGCTGGCAGGATTTGCAAAGCCACTCTCATGGATTGGCCTTTGTCGTTATGAGGAATGGCACAAGGGTGAGAAGCTCAAACTGCTGCTCGTGGGCTACAACGGCGCTCGCAACACGGGTGCCGACGCTCGCGTGGTGGCACTGGTGCGCCAGCTGGAGGAGGCCCTTGGCACCGACAACGTGGAGCTGACCGTGATGACGCTCGACCGCGACAACACGCAGGGCTATTTCCCTGGGCATGTACGGCAATATTCGTTCACGGCGGTCTTCTTTTGGTCGCTGCTGTGGGTCGCATCGCGAAGTCATGCAGCCATTCTCTGTGAAGGCTCCACGCTCACGACGACCTTTGCCGAGGCTCCTTCCGCAGGCGTTGGGCCTTCCACCTATGTTGACCATCATGGCGCTGGCCAAACGAATCGCCAAGCTGATCACGTCGATGGAGGAAAAGAAATAATTGATAGCATCTTTTTTCGTTTTTCTTTTGGTCTGCTCTCGTTTTTTTGTATCTTTGTGGGCTGAAAAGCAATGATGAACATCAAGGAGTGAACTAAAAACATGACATACCGCTTACCCGCTGAATGGGAACCGCAGGACTTTGTACTGCTGACGTGGCCGAACGAAACCACCGACTGGGCTCCCTACCTCGAGGAAATACGCCAAACTGTTGCCGAGATGGTTCGCGCCATCGCCCGGCATGAGGAGGTGATGCTTCTCTCGATGTTCAAGACGGACGTGCCCGACGAACTCCGCGAGATGCCGAACGTGTATGTGGCAGAACTGCCGAACAACGACACGTGGGCGCGCGATTTCGGTCCTATCGTACTGAAGAGGACTCAGCCAGTGGATTCTTCCGATGAAGGAGATGGAACAACCGACGACGAGGAACAGGAGAAGGACTACCTTTGGCTCGACTTCCGCTTCAATGGCTGGGGCGAGAAGTTCCAGGCTGCTTGGGATAATATGATTCCCTATAAGCTCTGGGCGCTCTACGGTTTTTTTGAAGACACCGACTACGAGGACCATCAGGACTTCGTGCTCGAAGGCGGGTCTATAGAGGCCGACGGGCGGGGAACGCTCTTCACCACCTCTCAGTGTCTACTGGCACCGCACCGCAATCAGCCACTGACGAAAGAGCAGATTGAGGAGCAGCTGAAGCGCCGTCTGCGCGTTGGTCGTGTGGTGTGGCTCGACTATGGAAATCTCGTTGGCGACGACACCGATGGACATATCGACACCATCGTGCGCTGTGCTCCGGACGACACGCTGGTGTATGTGGGGTGCGACGACGAGGCGGATGAACAGTATGCCGACTTCCACGCGCTGGAGGAACAGCTGAAGACGCTGCGCACAGCCGACGACAAGCCCTATAGGCTGCTCCGCCTGCCGATGCCGGAGAGGATCTGCGACTGCGTCGAGGTTCAATGCGACGATGTCGCGGTTCAAAGCGCCTGCGGCGCGGTTCAATGCAGCGAAGCTGCTGTTCAAGAGGTTCAAGGTGGGCAAAGCGCTTCGGGCGTTCAAGAGGTGCAAGGGGAGCGGCTGCCGGCTACCTATGCAAACTTCCTGGTTATCAACGGGGCGGTGCTTGTGCCCACCTATGACCAGCCGGAGAAGGATGCCGAGGCCATACGTGTGGTGCAGCAGGCTTTCCCAGACAGGGAAATGATACCCATCGATGCCCGCACAATCATTCGCCAGCATGGCTCCGTGCATTGCCTGACGATGCAAGTGCCAAAATAGTTGAGAGTTTATAGTTGAGAGTTGTGATAGAACTGAAAAACGGACGGATAGAAGCAGGCGGACAGGTGGTCATCGACGACCTCTCGTTCGTAGCACCAGCAGGCAAGGTAACTTGTCTGACGGGTGTGCATGGCTGTGGAAAGACCTTGCTGGTGCGGGCGCTGCTGGGGCTGTGGCCGCTGCAGCGGGGCTATGTCTCGCTTAAGGGCGAGCCCGTTACGTTGCGTTCGGCAAAGTGGTTGCGACGTCTGATGACCTATGTGCCCCAGCAACTACCGCAACCGTTCACCGATGCGCTCGAGGCGCTCGACGACCAAGAACCGACTCCCGAGAAGTGCTGCATCATCGTCGACGACCCGTTTGGCGGGATGGATGACGAGCGGGCAGTGTTGCTTACCAATCGCCTGCAGACGCTTGCTGAAGCTGGCAAGACCGTTGTCGTGACATGCTCGCCATTCGATGCCGTTCGCTTCACACCCTCTGTAACCCTGGCTTATCAAATCAGCACTTAAACTCTTGAACCGCTGCGTTGCAGCTTTGAACCGCGACGTAGTCGCATTGAACATTGAACCTTGAACGTCGCGCAGCTACATTTAAACCTTGAACCGCTGCGAAGCAGCATTGAACTTTGAACCGCGACTTTGTCGCATTGAACCAAATAAAAAATGAACATCACCATCGTTAGTTTCATGCTGGGCATCTTGCTCTTGGCCTTGCCTCTCTACCTGCTACATGTGTTGCAGGTGCCGATGATAGGCAAGGTGTTGCGTGCATTCGGCCGTGCAGCAGTCATGCTTGTAGCACTTGGCGTCTGCCTATATCTGGTATTCCACTGGAATCACTGGGCTGTGAATCTGCTTGCCGTGTTTCTGATGGCGGTAGTGGGCATGTGGCTGGTGGTGCGCCATGCACGGCTGGGTACACAGATGCTTGTGCCTATCGGTGCCGGTTTGCTGGCAGCACTCATCGTCATCGGTGCGTGGCTGTTGTTGCTCGCGCTGGGCGTGCGCCGTCCGCTCGAGGCTCAGTACCTGCTCCCTGTGGCCGGATTCCTTGTGGGTAGTATGACGCAGACGCTCTCGCATGCGCTCTCGGTTTACTACCGCAGCCTCATACATCACGACGAACTATATTATTATATAATAGGTAACGGTGCCTCGCAGGCCGAAGCCCTGTCGTGGTATGTGCGCCGCTCGCTGCAGGCCACCGTACTTCCCCACGTGAAGCAGATGTCGGCATTTGTGTTGACGATGTCGCCACTCGTGGTATGGGCAATGCTGCTTAGCGGCAGTAGTGTTGTGGAGGCCGTAGCCGTACAACTACTCGTTCTAGTGGCCGGCTTCACCGCATCGGTGGTTGCGCTGGTGGTAGCCCTCTTCGTTGCCCGCCGCTACTCTTTCGACGGCTATGGCCGCCTGAAAGCAGAGAACTAGAACTTTTGGAGCAGCGAGCACAAAGCAATGCTTGCATTAGCTTTGTCGAGTCGTGACAAAAGTCATGGAACGAAGTTACATAACTCTAAACTCTCAACTCTAAACTCTAAACTCAAACCCTCATCGCTTATGAAACTCGCTGAAGGACTTAGCAATCGTAAGGATTTGCAAATGCGCATCGAACAACTCAAGGTGCGCCTTTTGAACAACATGAAAGTGCAGGAAGGCGACAAACCGGCCGAGCAGCCTGCCGACCTGTTGAAGGAACTCGATAGCTGTCTGGTACAGCTCGAGGAGATGATTTATCGCATCAATGCCACAAACATGAAAACGGTGAAGGATGGCCGAACGCTCACCGAGATGATGGCCGAACGCGACGTGCTGGGCAAACGTCTGCAGGTGTTACGTGAGGTCTTCGATCGTGCCTCGCAGTCGCAAGACCGTTATGGACGCAACGAAATCCGATATGTCACCACCATCGATGTGCCCGCCCTGCGCAAGCAGATAGACACCTATTCGCAGCAACTGCGGAAGCTCGACATGGAGATTCAGACATTGAACTTCTCCACCGACCTCGAGGAGAAAGGTGTGGTCAGACAGACTGGGTCGCCAGGCAGACGTCGCTGATGCGCAATACTTTTTGGGGAGCAGTGTTCATGGGTTGCAGGGTGAGCTAAAAAAGAATCGTAAGATTCATATCCTGATCGTCAGCTCGGAACGGCTGACTTGGTCTGACCGACCAACTCACGGCGCATGTTCAGCACAACTGCATGTCGCATGATTCACGTAGCAAGTAGCACTACCGCTTAGCTAACTGTATTCCTTTGACGCTGCTCCCTTTCAAATGCTGCTTCGCAGCGGTTCAAAGCGACTACGTCGCGGTTCAAAGCTGCTTCGCAGCGTTCAATGGCCTTCGGCCGTTCAATGCGACTGCGTCGCGGTTCAAGAGCGCAATTGCCCTTCGGGCGTACAAGATATTATGAAACCAGAACCTAACAACATCCGACTGACCTTCCATAAGGCTAACACCGATACGGATTTGGCCATCCCGCTCGCACAAAGCAGTGTGCGGGCAGGATTCCCTTCGCCTGCCCAGGACTATATGGGCGAGGAGATAGACCTCAACAAACTCATCGTGCGACACCGCGAGGCAACGTTCTACGTGCGGGTGTCGGGCGACTCGATGACCGATGCCGGCATCCTCGACGGCGACCTCGCTGTCGTTGATAAAGAGCTGGAGGCTGGCGACGGCGATTTCGTCATCGCCTATGTCGATGGTGAGTTCACCATCAAGCAATTCCGTATGGACAAGAGCGGCGCCTTCGGGTGGCTGCAGCCTTGGAACGACCACTATCCCGCAATCCGTGTTGATGCCTCCAACGATTTCATGATCTGGGGTGTCGTCACCTATGTCATCCATCCGGCGAAGAAAGGCTAGTGAGTGATAAGCCGCAAAACGGTCGTCGGTTCAATCAATTTTATAAATAATCCACCATGGAACAGAAACGAACAACTCCTAATCACATTGACAAGCTGCAGCCAGGCGAGATCTTCGTCTTTGGCAGCAACCTCAGAGGCATGCATGCAGGCGGTGCCGCCCGTGCAGCCTATCATAAGTTTGGTGCCGTCATGGGGCAGGGCGTAGGCCTGCAAGGGCAGAGCTATGCAATCCCTACCATGCAGGGCGGCGTGGAAACCATCAAGCCCTACGTCGATGAATTCATCGACTTTGCCCGCCAGCATCCTGAGCTGACATTCCTCGTCACTCGCATCGGATGTGGCATCGCTGGCTTCCGCGACGAAGAGATTGCCCCGTTGTTTACTGAGGCTCACCAACTGTCGAACGTTGTGCTGCCGCCAAACTGGTAACCGAAAATACAGAGATGCAGCTTTTCGCCGTAGCCGATTGCAATAATTTCTATTGTTCATGTGAGCGGGTGTTCCATCCCGAGCTCGTGGGCAAGCCTGTCGTTGTTCTGAGCAATAACGACGGATGTGTGATTGCGCGCTCGGAGGAGGCCAAGAAGCTCGGACTGAAGATGGGCGACCCGTTCTTCCAAGTGCGCGAGCTGCTCGAGCGCGAACGCGTGGCGGTGTTTTCCAGCAACTACACCCTCTATGGTTCTATGTCGGGGCGTGTGATGTCGCTCCTCAGCCAGTATACACCTACGCTCGACGTCTACTCCATCGACGAGGCCTTTCTCGACTTGAGCGATATGGGCGACAGCAGCTACATCAAGCACTATGGAGAGCAGATAGCCAGTCGTGTGCACAAGGCAACGGGCATCCCCATCTCTGTGGGCATTGCACCCACGAAGACGCTGGCGAAGATGGGGAGCAAATACGCAAAGAAGTATAAGGGTTATCGCGGCTGTTGCCTGATCGACACCGACGAGCGGCGCTGGAAGGCACTCGAGTTGTTTCCCGTGGAGGATGTATGGGGCATCGGCCGCCGCATCGCCAAACAGCTGGCCTATTATGGCATCACCACGGCTGCCGACTTTGCCCGCCAGAAGGAAAGCTGGGTGCGCGGGAAGTTCAATGTGACCACCGTGCGCACATGGAAGGAACTGAATGGCGAGAGCTGCATCGTGCTCGACGACATGAGTCAGAAGAAGTCAATCTGCACCAGTCGCAGCTTCTCCGGACAGGGCATCAGTGACCTTGGTATCTTAGAAGAGGCCGTAGCCAACTTTGCAGCACGCTGTGCCTCGAAGCTGCGTCGCCAGCACTCATGCTGTCAGGGCATCACGATGTTTGCCTACACCAGTCTCTTCCGCGAAGACGTGCCGCCCTGCTTCCTCCAGCAGTCGGTGCAGCTCTCCGTGCCTACACAGGACACATCCGAAATTGTGCGAGCTGCCGTCGAGATGCTCCATGAGCGCTTCTCGTCAGCCAGTCAGACTCCTTCTGCCTCCGTTCCTCATCTGCCTTGGCGGAAGAAAGTGGACAATTCTGCAGTGGAGGCAGGAGCGGGTGCGACGACGGGGCATGCTCCCCTTTTCAAGAAGGCGGGGGTGATTATTTGGAACATCACCTCGGCACGCGTGGTGCAGCAAGACCTTTTCGACACCGTCGACCGCTCGAAGCAGAAAGCCCTTCTCGAGGCTGTCGACGAAATCAACCGCCGCAACGGCCACGACACCGTTCGCATCGCCACGCAGGGCACCGACGTGCGCTTCGGCCTTCAACACGAATACCTCTCCCATCAGTACACCACCAATATCGATGATGTCATTGTAGCGAAAATCAAGTAGCAGCGAGCGTTTTTCTGATGATTTTTTTCCGTTGTGTTCGCTTTTTTTGTATATTTGCACTCGAAACATTAATTGTTCATATACCCATGACGAAGAAACTATTCCTTTTCGTGTTTGCCATGCTTCTGTTCATGGCTTGCAACCCAGGACCCAGACCCAACGACAGCCAGGAAGTTGATGAATTCTACGATCAGGAGGCTGCCAGCGTAGCTGCTGACGAGGCATCGACGGCCGAGACCCCTACTTCTGCGAAAGAGGGTAGGGGTGGCAACATCAAAATGTATGAGGTGCCAGCACGTCTCACCGACCGTCCCGAGCAGATTCTTCATCGGCAGAGTTTCACGATATCGTATAACAAAACCACGAAAACCCCCAACTGGGTAGCCTGGCATCTGACGAAGAACCATACCTATGGTCGCATCCAGCGCGAGACCTATGCCTTTGATGAAGACCCCGGCGTCTCGGCTCCGCGTGCCACGCTCGACGACTACTACAACTCTCGTTATGACCGCGGGCACATGTGTCCGGCTGGCGACAACAAGTGGAGCGAAGAGGCCATGCGGCAGACGTTCCTGCTCACCAATATCTGTCCGCAGAACCACGGACTGAACAAGAATGCCTGGAACGACTTGGAGATTCAGTGTCGCGACTGGGCTCGCGAATATGGCGCCGTCGACGTTGTCTGTGGTCCTGTCTATCGCACCGCAACGCGCACCGATGGCAAGATGCGACCTTCGTCGCTGCAGCGCTTCCTTGGCCGAAACAAGGTGTGGGTGCCCGATGCCTTCTTCAAGGTGGTGCTCTGTCGTGGTCGCGACCCCAAGGCCATTGGCTTCATCTACGAGAACCGTGGTGGTCAGCAGCGCATGACCGACTGCATGTGCACGGTGGACGATGTGGAGCGGCTCACCGGCATCGACTTCTATCCGTTGCTTGCCGATGATGTGGAACGTCGCATCGAAGCAGAAGCCAGTTTGCGTGAGTGGTAAGGAAAAAAGTTTTAAAAAAGTTTAAACGCAGCGGGTCTGTAGCCCGTTTTTCAATGGAAATGCGTACCTTTGCAGCGTGAAAATAAAAAAGGTGATTGATGCCCTTGAACAATTCGCGCCTCTGCCCCTACAGGAGAGCTACGATAATGCTGGCTTGCAGGTTGGACTAACAGAAGCGGAGATTTCAGGGGCATTGTTGTGTTTAGACGTGACTGAGGCGGTGGTCGACGAGGCCGTCCGCAAGGGGTGTAATCTCATTGTGGCCCACCATCCGCTCATCTTCCGTAAGCTGGCTCATGTCAGCGACGGGAGCTATGTGGAGCGTGCCGTCATCAAAGCTATCAAGAACGATGTGGTCATTGTGGCTATGCATACGAACATGGACAATGCACTCGATGGCGTGAACTTCAAGATGGCAGAGAAAATGGGACTCGCCGATCTGCAGCCATTGCAGGGCCCCGTCGTCGACGGCAAGTGGTGTGGTGTTGTGGGCACGCTGCCTGCCCCCATGCCTGCTGAGGCCTTCATCCGCATGCTGAAAGAGCGTTTCGGCGTTGCCTCGGTGCGTGCCAACGAACTGCTGCAGCGTGAGGTAAGCCGTGTGGCGTTGTGTGGTGGTGCCGGCTCGTTCATGCTGGCTGATGCCCTTCGTGCTGGTGCCGATGCATTTGTCACTGGCGAGATGGGCTACCACGAGTTCTTCGGCCACGAGCAGCACATTCAGATATGCGTCATCGGCCACTACGAGAGTGAGCAGTACACCACGGAAATCTTCCGCGACATCATCAGCCGCGAATGTCCTGAGGTGAAGACCTGCATTACCGAGACGCAGACCAACCCTATCGTCTACTTGTAGTAGAGACTCGAAACTCGAAACTTGAGACTCGAAACTCGAAACAAGAAACTCGAAACTCGAGACTCGAAACAAGAAACTCGAAACAAGAAACTCGAAACTCAAAGAATAACAACCATCAGTGCCTGCCATCAAACTCCCCATTAACCGGCAGGCCCTCCCCTCCTTTGGAGGGGGTGGGGGAGGTTTTAATTTATGGCATCAAGGAAAGATCCTACCGATCTCTCAGTAGAAGAGAAGCTGAAGACGTTGTATCAGTTGCAGACAACGCTTTCGAGTATCGATGAGAAGCGCGCCATGCGTGGCGAGCTGCCGCTCGAAGTGCAGGACCTGGAAGACGAGATTGCCGGTTTGGACACTCGTATCGAGAAGATCCAGAACGAAATCAAGGACTACCAGAGCGCTATCACGATGAAGAAGGGCGAGATCAACGAGGCCCAGTCGTATGTCGACCGCTATCAGAAGCAGCTCGACGAGGTGAAGAACAACCGCGAGTATGACACGCTGACAAAGGAGATAGAGTTCCAGACTCTCGAGATTCAGCTCTGCGAGAAGAAAATCAAAGAGGCTCTGGTTCGCATCGATGAGCGTAACCACGACTTGGAGCAGGCTGCTGCTCTGAAGGATGACCGCTTGGTCGCATTGGCCGACAAGAAGAGCGAGCTCGACGAAATCATGCAGGAGACGCGTGAGGAAGAAGAGAAGCTGAAGGCGAAAGCCAAGGAATACGAGACGAAGATTGAAGACCGTCTGCTCACCAGCTTCAAGCGCATCCGCAAGAATGCCCGCAACGGTCTGGGCATCGTCTACGTGCAGCGTGATGCTTGTGGTGGTTGCTTCAACAAGATTCCGCCACAGCGCCAGCTCGATATCAAGATGCACAAGAAGATCATCGTCTGCGAATATTGCGGACGCATCATGATCGACCCAGAACTCGCTGGTGTGAAGATCGACGCCGCTACAGGTGAGGAGAAGCCCAAGCGCAAGCGCGCCATCCGCAAGACCACAACCAAGAAAAAGGCCGAAACTGAGGCTCCCGCAGAAGAGGCCTAAGGCGACTGCGTCGCTGTTCAAAGCTGCTACGCAGCGTTCAAAAGCCCTTCGGGCGTTCAAAGCGCTTCGCGCGTTCAATGGCCTTCGGCCTGTTCAATCGCGACTGCGTCGCAGAGTAAAGCGCTTCGCACATAAGTAATGTAGGGACGCGGCGTGCCGCGTTACTGGAGTTGGAAAACAAACCAAGTAACGCGACACGTCGCGTCCCTACATATATATCTACGACTTCTCAATTGCAAAAGCATTCTACTCCCCTCCCTTCACGGGAGGAGGGGCAGGGGGGAGGGTCCTCCCGCGCTACAGTCGCATTAAACCTTTTGAACTGCGACGCAGTCGCGATTGAACAGGCCGCAGGCCATTGAACGCGGCTTCGCCGCATTTGAACGCTGCGTAGCAGCTTTGAACCTGGCGGCTTCGCCGCGCTACAATCCTCTCGCCTTATAAATCTTGTCCTTTGCGTCGTTGATTTCCTGGAATTTCTTCTCGGCAGCCTTCCTCACATCCTCGCCTAACTTCGCTACACGGTCGGGGTGGTGTTTCAGTGCCATTTGGCGATAGGCAGCTTTCACCTCGTCATCGGTGGCTGAGGGCGAGATGCCCAATACCTTATATGCTGCCTCCAGGTCGTTCTTCCCTGAGCGAAGGTTCAACATCGACTCTACGTCGGCAGCCGATATTCCCAGCGAGGCAGCGACGTCGCGGAGTGCTTGTATCTCTGCCTGCACCACGCTGCCGTCGGCCTGTGCAATCGTCACCAGGAAACTCACCAGCTGCAGCCGCTGCGAATAGTCCATGTTCATAGCAATCTGCTGACAAGCCTGGCGAATCGTGTTACGATAAGCTGCACCCTCTTGCTTCTGCCGTTCGAACAGCTTTTTCACGATATCCTCACCCTGCGTCACCGCCTGCGGTCCGAAGTTCTGGCGCAGGAAGTTGCGCAGCAACTCCATCTCCGAGTGCATCACCTTGCCATCGGCGCGGATGATATAAGCTGCCAGCACCAGCAGCGAGAACAGGAACGAGTTGCGCTGTCCCTCATACGTCTGCCGCTGCCGATACTCCTGATAGCGTCGATAGGCGTCGCTGTCGTCGTATTCGCGGTTGTTATAGTTGTTGTCGGGGCCGTTCACCAAGTCCAGTCCCCCATCGAAGAGGGATCCCAACACATAGCCCAACAGTGCTCCCAACGGGCCAGCTGTAATAAACCCCAGGAAGCCTCCAATCCATTTTCCTATAGCCATTTGTTTTTCGTTGTTTGTCGCAAAGATAATTATTATCTTTCAAAAATCATGCCATCATAATCATCTTATAATAATTTTTAACGAGGGTGACATCTAGTGACAGAAAGAGAACTGTAAGCGAAGTCTTAGAAAAACAATATAGTGAGGGAGTTGTGATGCTTCTGCGCCAGTTCGTCCTACATGCTTGCCGGACAAGCTCGTAGACTTCTATTTCCTTTTCAAACATCGTTGCAAAGGTACGAAGAATTGTTTAAAGTTTATGAAGTATCTATCTTTTTTTGTATTTTTGCAAAGAAAAAGCCTCATGAGGGTTAGCATTTTGGGTGCCTGCGGGGTTTTATAGACAGATTGTTATCGAACGAAAAGAACATGGGACAAGAAACACTGGCGAGGCTGTTCATGCAGCATTACGGTAAGATGCAGCGTGTGGCTCGCACGATACTCTACGACGAGCAGGCTGGCGAGGACGTCATCAGCGACATCTTCGAGAGCTTGTTGCGCGGACGGACGGCACTCTCCGCCGGCACAGGCGACTGGGAGGACGGTGCTGCTGAACGCTATCTGTTGACGAGTGTTCGCAACCGTTGCCTGAAGTTGCTCAGGCGGGTGCCGGGGCAGAGCCTATCCAGCACGGTGCAGGCCGACCAACTGGCTGTCATGGCGTCTGCCGACGCTGCAGATGCCGACGACGAGTTGCTTTCCGACATCATGTCGTTTGCGGCCAGCCATCTGTCGGAGCAGGAGCAACGCATCCTTCACCAGCGCTTCACACTCGGCCTTCGCTACGGCGAGATAGCCGTGGCTGAAGGCATCAGCCGCGTGGCAGTATGGAAACATCTCTCACATGCACTCAACGAAATCAAGAAACAATTTAATCCGAAAATGCTATGATACCTTCTGACGAACAGAGGAGGCTGTTTCTCGACATGCAGGAACACCCCGAAAACTATTCCGATGAGCAGCTGGAGGCCATGATGGACGACCTCGACAGCGAGCTCGATGCCCAAGCAGCGTGGAAGCGGTTTGAGCAGACCATGGGCCTTGCCGTAAAACCATCGCATCGCTGGCTGCGTGTCGCGGCCATATTCGTTGGTGCCCTCTTCCTTGCCGGCATCGCAGTTGCCGCATGGATGAGCCTCACCCCCAATTCTTCTCCAAAAGGTGAGAGCGGTGAATGTACTCAAAGCGTGGAAATGGTAACACCTATACAGAATGAGGAAATTCCTGTCGCCTTCGACAATGTGCCGCTCGATAGCATCCTCACCGTGGTCGCTGCTCACTATGGCAAGGCCGTCAGCTTCCGCAATGCTGACCTGCGCGGCATGAAACTCATCATGACATGGCAACCCGCCGCATCGCTTGCCGACTTCCTCGACCGCCTGAATGCCTTCGACGGCCTGAGCTTGAGTTTGCAAAGCGATACTATTGTCGTGGAGGAGGAGATGAAGGAAGAGGAATAATCATACTTGTAGGAGATGAAGACATGAAGAAGCAGTCGCACCTTTTTATATTTTTATTATTCATTACGACCCTGAACACCGTGCTTCCGACAGCGTCGCTGGCTCAGCAGGACAGATTTGTCTCCCTGCTCCCAGCCCTGCAGAGCATCAGTCGCAGCCAGAAGGAATACACCATCGACATCCTGTCCGACGGTCTCGGCGACCTGCGTACGAAGGCCCATGTGGCGGGGCTCCCGGCACCCGAAGCCGTGAAGCGACTCTGCCAAGGGCTGCCAGTAAAAGTAAAGGTGAACGGTCGGAAAATCACCGTGCAATACGACAAGCGGCGGGAGGTCAGAAAGCTGAAGCTGAATGGAAACGTGCAGGATGTTCGTGCGCACAGAGATCTGATTGGTGCCACCGTGGAAATGCTCGATGCCGACAGCACCGTGTTGCAGCAGGCTGTCGCCAAGCATCACTACTGGGGCAGTAGTGGAGATGGGAAGGTCTACGAGTGGGAGACCAGTGAATTCAGTTTCACGGTGCCAGCCGTGCCCGCCAAGTATATTTTCCGCATCAGCTATGTGGGTCACCGCACGACCTACGTAGACTACAAGCTGGAGCGCATAGGGCGTCGCGAGCATGAGCGTGCGCTACCCCCTCTCTATCTGGCTCCCGTCTCAACCACACTGCCCGAAGTGCCGGTCACGGCCTCCCGAGTGAAGTTCTACTATAAGGGTGATACCATCATCTACAATGCCGATGCTTTTATCCTGGCCGAAGGCTCCATGCTCGATGCCCTCATCGGTCAGTTGCCTGGCGTGGAGTTGAAGCGCGACGGCCGCATCTATCACGAGGGCAAGTTCGTCGACGACCTGCTCCTCAACGGCAAGCAGTTCTTCAGCAACGACCGCAAGCTCATGCTCGAAAACCTGCCTGCCTACACCGTGAAGGACATCGCCATCTACGACAAGCAGACCGACGAGAACGAGTGGCTCGGCATCAAGGACCGTCAGACGCAGCATCACGTCATCGACGTGCGGCTGAAGAAGGAGTTCATGATAGGCTGGATAGCCAATGCCGAAGCAGGAGCCTCCCCTACGGGGGGAGGTTCGGAGGGGGCTCGCTACCTGGCCCGCCTCTTCGCCATGCGCCACAGCGACTTCTCGCGACTGGCCATTGTTGCCAACGCCAACAACCTCGACGACGACAGCCAACCAGGCGAGAGCGGTGGCTGGCAGCGTGCTGGCAACGCCCTGCGTCGCACGGAGCGTGCCGACCTCAGCTTCTTGGTCAGCGAGCGTAACAAGCGATGGGAGTATCATGGCGATGCCTCAGTCAACCACCAGCGGACGGAAGGCGAGACGCGCACCGTGCGACAGAACTTCCTGCCATCGGGAGATCTCTACGACCACTGCTTCAGCAACAGTCGCAACGAAGACCTGCGCCTGAGTTCCTATCATGACTTCTACCGCAATCACAAGAGTGTGCGCTGGCACATCAGTCCCAACCTGAAATACCATCACTTCAACCACAGCTCCGACTTTGCCTCGGCCACCTTCAACGCGCCTGTGGCCGATGTCAGCCGACGGTTGCTCGACGAGTTGTTCAGTCCCAATGCCTCACGCGTCAACCTGCGCGACACGCTCGTCAACCGCATTCTGCAGCAGGGCCTCGGCCGTGGACATGCTCTGGAGGGCACGTTCAACACTGGGGCTACCATCAAGATTCCGCACTCCAACGAGAACCTGCGCCTCGGTGCAACCATCAGCTACAGCGACCGCGACGAACATCTCTTCAATCGGCAGACGGTAGATTATGGAGCCTCGTCGTCGCAGCCGCCCACCCATCAGCACCACTTCACCGACAACCACCCCGATCGCAACGGAACTATCCAAGCCACAGCGGGCTACAACATTCCCTTGGGCGAGGGCTGGCGCTCCATCCATGCCACCTACTACTTCACCCACAACTGGCGCCACCGCCGCTCGTCGCTCTACCTGCTCGACCGCTTGAGCGAAGAACCATCCGCCGTTGACGACCTGCCCTCCATGACAGAATACCAGCAGGTGATGGACAGCACGAACACTTTCGACAGCCGCTTGCGCGAGAACAGCCATAGGCTGGACCTCAACCTCGGCTACAAGTTCAACAAGGCCAAATATGGTCAGATATGGACGCTGCTCAACGGCAACGTCACCTTGCACCAGCAGCACCTCGACTACCAGCGCGGCAGCATCGACACTACGCTCTGCCGCACTGCCGTCAGCATCACCATGGACGACAACACCTACCTCGACATCGAGGGCGGCCACCAAATCGGGATGACCATGGGCATTCGTCAGGCGCTGCCCGCATTGGAACAACGCATCGACCTGCGCGACGACACCGACCCGATGAACATCCGGCTGGGCAACACCCGCCTGCATCCGTCAGTCACGCCCGACTTCGGTGTAAATGGCGTCTATAGGTTCAAGCGAGGCTATCACTACATGGAATGGCACCAAAAGCGCACCTTCAATGCCATTGCGATGGGCTGCACCTACGACGTCCGGACGGGTGCACGCACCTACCGTCCGGAGAACGTCAACGGCAACTATACCACCGATGCCGGCTACACCTTCCACTGTGCGCTCGACTCGGCCAAGAAGTTGAATCTCGACATCCCATTCCACGTCACTCACACCCAGAGCGTCGACCTCGTGGGAACGGCGGCCGGTGATGCAGCGAAGTCGACTGGTCCCCAGCGTTCTAAAGTCAAACGCCTCGCCCTCTCGATGTTGCCTTCCTTTAAGGCCGACATCGGCAAGCACCACTTCGACCTCGTCTGCCAACCCGTGTGGGAACGCCTCAGCAGCGACCGTCAGGACTTCCAGGATTTCAGTGCCTTCACCTGCCGCACCTCGCTTGCCGCCATTCTGAAGCTGCCGTGGAAGCTCGACCTCTCGACCGACCTCACCCTCTACTCGCGCACGGGCTATGCCGACGAGGCGCTGAACACCAACGATCTGGTGTGGAATGCACGCCTCTCGCGCCCCTTCTTCAAGGGCAAGCTCCTCGTCGTGTTCGACGGCTTCGACCTGCTTGGCCAGCTCAGCAACGTCACACGAACCCTCAATGCACAGGGACGCACAGAGACTTGGACCAACGTCATGCCCCGCTACGCCCTGCTGCATGTGGTGTACCGATTAAGCAAACAACCGAAGAAGAAATGAAGAAACAAAAGATATTTTTCTTTCTGCTCACACTATCGCTACTCTCGTTCAGCAGCGCTGTGGCACAGACCTTTCGCGATGCACCATTGCTCGACGCCCTGCAGACCGTCAGCCGCAGCCAGTCAGAATACACCATCGACATTCTCTCCGATGGGCTCGACAAGTTGCATACCACGGCCAAGGTCACGGGACTCGCGGCGCCCGATGCCGTGAAGCGACTCTGCCGAGGGCTGCCAGTGAAGGTGAAGGTGCGTGGGCGACACATCACCGTGCAGATGAAGAAACGGCAAGCGCCGAAGGTGCAAACCGTCGACCTGTCAGGTGATGTGGAAGATGGTTTCCTGAAACGGCCCCTCCCCAAAGCGAAGGTGTCGGTGCTGACAGCCGACTCGGTCGTGATTGCCGACTCGCTGAAGATGATACTTTTCCTCAATGGTGATAATCGCATCACCAAGGCACACTTTGGAATCAAGGTCAGGACGGGATGCGACTATCTGGTCCATGCCCAGATGAAGGGTTATGACGACGTGTGGAAACGGGTGTCGGTAGGACGACAGGCAACCGAAGACATCGACATAGGAACATTGCAGATGCGCAAGACGCGCAGCCTGAACCTCGACGAAGTGGTGGTGACGGCCACTCGCGTGAAATTCTACTATCGCGGCGACACCCTTGTCTACGATGCTACGGCCTTCCAACTGCCTGAGGGTTCGATGCTCGACGACCTCATCCGCCAACTGCCTGGCGTGACGTTGAATGACAAGGGCGAAATCTTCGTCAATGGGCGCAAGGTTGACGAACTACTATTGGGCTCGCGCTCGTTCTTCGGTGGAAATAAGAAGGTGTTGATGGAGAACCTGCCGTATTACACGGTGAAAAACTTGAAGGTCTATGAGAAGCAGACAGACAGGAGTGAGGCATTGGGCTACGATGTCGATCCGCGTCGCTATGTGATGGACGTAAACCTGAAGGACGAATACAGCCAGGGCTACATTGCCAACGTGGAAGCAGCCGGCGGCACCGAGGAACGATGGCTGGGGCGTGGCTTCCTGCTGGGCTTCACCGACAAACTGCGATTCACCGTGCTGGCCAATGCCAACAACGTGAACGAGACGAGACATGCAGGGCAGACGGGGCAATGGAGTCCGGCACGCATGCCTCGTTCCATCATTACAACGCGCAGTGCGGCTTCAGAACTCAGCTACCATTCTGAAGGCGACAAGGTAAAGGAGACACTGCGCGGGGAATACACCTCTACTACCGACGCACAGACCATGACTCAACATCAAGAGCGGTTCTTGGGTGCTCTTACGCCTACGGCTTTCACAGAGTCGTTCAGCAAGATGGGTAACCACCAGTGGTCGCTTCATAACACACTGACGATGAAGGCGCCTACGTATCTTTACATTGAAGCCGACTTCAACCACGCACGTCGCAACGGTGCATCCCATTCAGCCTTTGAAGAAATTACCGACACGCTCAGCATCGCACAGCGCTCCGTAGGTATCAGCAACGGTACAAAGTGGGCAGCCAATTTCGATGCCCAAGGCAGCGTCAGGGTAGGGAAGAGGAACCAGCACGTTGACTTCTACACTCATCTAGGTCGTAGCAACGATGAAGGCGAGCAGGCAGATTTGTTCAAAGTAACAAGGTACCAAGGTGACAAGAGTGTGGAGACACGCAATGCCAACAGCCTGTTCTCACGCACTTCTTCAGCTCTCCTCAGTCTCGGCTTTGGCAGGGAACTGGCTCAGAACCTGCACTTCGGCATTTCCGATCTTTTGGTCTATCATCGCATCCATAGCCGCGACAACCTCTACCACCCAGCCTCAATTGTAGGCTCTTCGGGAGAAGCCGAACCCACCGACCCGCTCCTTCCTTCGCAAATCGATGCCCTTGCAGCCATTCTGGACCCTGCCAATTCTTATGAGATTCGTACCACTACACGACAGAATGACATGTCGTTCAGCCTGAGCAAATCGGCTCAATATACCCATTCTATTGCCCACATGAAAGTGAACTACGACCGCTGGCGCTTAGAACTGCAGGTGCCCATGCATTTTTACAAACTCCACTACCAGCGTGGGAGTCTCGACACGCTGGCGCGTCAGACGGCCATCTTTCCCAATCCTTCTTTCCGTTACCGCAACGTATGGAATGACGGACGTCGCGACCTACAGGCCCACATCAGCTACAAGCAGACGGAAGCCGAAATGCTCGATCGCATCAGCTATCGCGACGATAGCCAGCCGCTCGTCGTGAAGTTGGGCAACCCTGACCTGAAGCCTTCTGCACAGACGAACCTCGGCTTTCGCTATTACGAAGGCAGTGAAGTGGCTGGTGACATGTACCATGCCTCGGTCTCGTTCAGCTATCATCATCGCGACATCGCCCAGTCACTGGCCTACGACCCCACGACAGGCATCAGTACCTTTAAACCCATGAACACCAGTGGTGCCTACACGGCGCACGCCGACTTTAGCACAGACCATAACATCGGCAAGAAGCGCCATTGGACGTGGCACGTCAATGCGGGCATCGACTGGAACCATGCCAAAGACTATGCCATGTTGGCAGACATGCTGGAGAGCCATCTGAACACCGTGAATACCCTCTCGTTGAATAGCGGCGGCAACATCCGCTTTCACCGGAAGACATTGAACATCCGCGCCGTGGGCTATGTCAACTGGCGCCATAGTGATGGCAAAATGTATGATTTCGCCACGCTAAACGCCCTTGACTATCACTACGGCCTCGAAGCCACTTATACCACACCTGCTCTTTGGGGACAGAAAATCGGTGGGCTGACGCTTGCCGCCGATGCTACGATGTACGGCCGCCGCGGCTACGGTAGCGCGCAACTCAACACCAACGATTTCGTCGTCAACGCCTCGCTGAGCCAACCGTTCCTAAAGGGCAAGCTGATTGCCCGTGTCGAAACGTTCGACCTGTTGCATCAGTTGTCTGATACCCACTACGACATCAACGCTATGGGCCGCACCGTGACATGTTATCGCTCGCTGCCCCACTACGTCATGCTGCATTTGGTCTGTCACTGGTCGCGTCAGGGCAAACGCTGACCTAAGTAGGCCCGCCCCTTTATCCCTCCTTTCTGGAGGGAAGTCAGAAACTACGTTTCAATTTAGGTACGTAAGAAAAGTGCCTGTTAGCTGGCACTTGATTAGTTAGTAAGAAAGATGCATCGATAATCAGTCTCTGTCTGGCTCGGGAGAGTCGGGCAGGGGCGTTTTTCATTCTGTTGGGTTAAAAAGTGCAAATGGCTGCACGAGTTTCGATTTATTTCATTATTTTTGCAAGTTAGAAACTATCAACTATCAACTATCAACTATGAAATATCCTAAGATTGGCATACGTCCTACCATCGACGGTCGTCAGGGCGGTGTGCGAGAGAGTTTGGAAGTGAAAACCATGGCTTTGGCCAATGCTGTGAAGAATCTCATGGAGACCCATCTCAAGAATGGCGACGGCTCACCGGTGGAGTGCGTCATTGCCGACGGCACCATCGGCCGTGTGGCAGAGAGTGCGGCCTGTGCCGAGAAGTTCGAGCGCGAGGGCGTGGGAAGTACCATCACTGTGACCTCCTGCTGGTGCTACGGCTCGGAGACGATGGACATGAACCCGCACTACCCGAAGGCTGTGTGGGGATTCAACGGAACGGAGCGCCCGGGTGCCGTCTATCTGGCTGCCGTGCTCGCCGCACATGCCCAGAAGGGACTGCCCGCCTTTGGCATCTACGGTCACGACGTGCAGGACCTCGACGATAACACCATTCCTGCCGACGTAGCAGAGAAGATATTGCGCTTTGCCCGCGCCGCCCAGGCCGTTGCTACGATGCGCGGCAAGTCGTATCTGTCGTTGGGCAATACCTGCATGGGCATTGCCGGAAGCATCGTGAACGCCGACTTCCTGCAGCACTATCTCGGCATGCGCACGGAGTATGTGTCGCTGGTGGAAATTCTGCGCCGCGTGGACTTCAACATCTTCGATCCCGAGGAGTTTAAGAAAGCGATGGAGTGGGTGGAGAAATACTGCAAGCCGCAGGAAGGCCACGACTACAACGAAGACCGTCCGCTCTTCCCCGGCACACCTATGACCACGTTCAACGGCAAGGGTAAGGGTAAGAACCGTCAGGAGAAGGATGAGGACTGGGAGTTCACCGTGAAGACGATGATGATCATCCGCGACCTCATGCATGGCAACGAGCGGCTGCGCGAGATGGGCTATAAGGAAGAGGCACTGGGCCACAACGCCATTGCAGGCGGTGTGCAAGGACAGCGCCAGTGGACCGACTACAAGCCTAACTTCGACTTCCCCGAGTCGATGCTCTGCACGTCGTTCGACTGGAACGGACCGCGCGAGGCTGATGTGCTCGCTACGGAGAACGACTTCCTCAACGGCATGACGATGCTTTTCGGACATCTGCTCACCAATCGGGGTGTGATGTTCTCTGACATTCGCACCTATTGGAGTCCAGATGCTGTGGAGCGCGTCACGGGCCATCGTCCCGAAGGCATGGCTGCTGGCGGCTTCATCCACTTGATTAACAGCGGTGCCACGACGCTCGATGCTACGGGTGCAATGACTGACAAAGATGGCAATCCTACAATGAAACCCCACTGGGAACTCACCAATGCCGATGTGGAGGCCTGCCTGAAGGCAACCAGTTGGATGCCTGCCGACCGCGACTACTTCCGCGGTGGTGGCTATTCGAGCCATTTCGTGAGTCGTGGCGGTATGCCGATGACGATGATGCGCATGAACATGGTGGAAGGCCTCGGTCCCGTGCTGCAGCTTGCAGAGGGCTGGACGGTGGAACTGCCCGCCGAGATTCATGACGTCCTCGACCGCCGCACCGATCCCACTTGGCCCACGACATGGTTTGTGCCGCGCCTCGACGAGAAGAAGGATTGCTTCAAGGATGTGTATTCCGTCATGAACTGCTGGGGTGCCAACCACGGAGCCATCGCCTATGGCCACATCGGTGCCGATGTGCTGACGCTCTGTTCCATCCTGCGCATCCCCGTCTGCATGCACAACATCGAGGACAAGGATATCTTCCGTCCTGCCGCTTGGAATGCGTTCGGCATGGACAAGGAGGGTGCCGACTATCGCGCCTGCAAGAACTTCGGGCCGATGTATAAGTAGTTGAAAATGGATAATTGAAAGTAAATAATGGAAAAGCAACAAACTTCATTGATTACCAAGGATGGCGTGAGCTTCCTCATCCCGTTCATCCTTGTTACGTTCTGTTTCGCTCTGTGGGGATTTGCCAACGACATTACAAACCCCATGGTGAAAGCCTTCTCGAAGATCTTCCGTATGAGCGTTACGGAAGGCGCTTTGGTGCAGGTGGCCTTCTATGGCGGTTATTTCTGTATGGCATTCCCCGCCGCCATCTTCATCCGCAAGTTCTCCTACAAGGCAGGCGTGTTGATGGGACTGGGACTCTATGCCGCAGGTGCACTCCTGTTCTTCCCGGCAAAGGCCGTGGGCATCTATGGATGCTTCCTCATCGCCTATTTCATCATGACCTGTGGATTGTCGTTCCTCGAAACCAGTTGTAATCCTTATATCCTCACGATGGGTCCCGAGGAGACTGCCACTCGCCGACTGAACATGGCACAATGCTTCAACCCCTGCGGCTCTATCATTGGCATGTTCGTCGCGATGAACTTCATACAGGCCAAGCTCAATCCGATGAGCAGCGACGAACGGGCCACGCTGGGCGATGCAGAGTTCGATGCATTGAAGAACGCTGACCTGAGTGTGCTCATCTCGCCCTATCTCATCATTGGATTGGTCATCGTAGTGATGTTCCTCATCATCTATTTTTCCAAGATGCCCAAGAACGGCGACCAGAGTCACGACATCAACTTCCTGCCAACGCTGAAGCGCATCTTCTCGCTGAAGTACTACCGCGAAGGCGTCATTGCCCAGTTCTTCTACGTGGGTGCACAGATCATGTGCTGGACGTTTATTATTCAGTATGGTACGCGTGTGTTTATGGCGGAAGGCATGGACGAGCAGAGTGCAGAGGTGCTGTCGCAGCGCTTCAATATCTTTGCGATGTTGTTCTTCATCTGTTCGCGCTTCATTGCCACCTATCTCATGAAGTGGCTGAAGCCGGCCAAGTTGCTTGCCATCTTCGCCGTGCTGGCAATGGTGTTTACCTTGGGTGTCATCGTGTTCCAGAATCGAATGGGCGTCTATTGTCTCGTATGCGTAAGCGGTTGCATGTCGCTCATGTTCCCGACCATCTATGGCATTGCCCTCGACGGTCTTGGCGACGATGCCAAGTTCGGAGCAGCAGGACTCATCATGGCCATCCTTGGCGGCTCCGTGCTGCCCCCGCTGCAGGCCATGATCATCGACCAAGGCACTGTGCTGGGTGGCTATCCCGCCACGAATGCCTCATTCGTCCTGCCCTTCATCTGCTTCCTCGTCGTCATGGTGTATGGCTGGCGCAGCAGCAAGCACCTGGCATAGCGGCTGCTCTTTGCAGAGCCAGGCTGAACAATTGTGTCCATTAATTCAATGAAAGAAAAGACTTTTGTAACTATACCGCAGATATTGCCTTCGATTGCTATAAATTGGCCTTCCAATTTGAATCGCATAGTCTTTTTTAAAAAAATCGCAAACATAAATTAATAGAATTATGACAAGAAAGAATAGAACAACCAAAGACAATGTGGGAATCGTTTATTTATTTACGAATAAACTATATGAGCGTGAAAACATGTACAAATATGGAATTACAATTAATCCTTTCCAAAGAAAAAGGGTTCAGAGTAATTCTACACCCCCAACGTATCCATTTTATGACAGAATAGTGATGTTCTCTAAATCATATAAGGAAATAGAAAAAAGATTATCCCATGTGTTTAGAGAAAAGAATATTCTTTTGCACGATGAAGAAGAAGGTCTGTTCTCTGGCCAAAAAGGCGGTCAGGAGTGGATTCAAGCGAATCTTTCTCTTATTGTTGAAATATTTAAAGGGCTTTTGGTCGAGTTCCCTGATGCTGAAATGTGCTATCAGGGGAAAAGATATAAACTTGATAATGGTGAAATAGGTGAATTTAAGGTCCCCAATTGCCGATTAGATTTTTTGGGGATTCTTGATGGTGATATTATTAAATGTACAAGAAACAACAAATCTTTTCAAGTCCAAAATAATGGAATTCTGGTAGAAGGAGAAGTAATGACCTTATCAAAATACATGAAATCAATAAATACACGGGACGGAGGCACGAACGAGTATAATGGATACATGTATTTTACGTACAAAGGGTATAAACTGTATGACATGTGGCAGAGCCTTGTAAAAGTGAGAGACCTTTAATTTTTGAGTTAATTATCTTGTTATTATTATAGATATTGTATTAAGATTGATAATAATAAAAGGCGATGTAATAGGTATACAGTACCTTTATAGAAGAAAAAATCCCCCCGACCACCTATGGAAAGTGTGATCGGGGGAATTGCTAATTATGTTGTTGTGTTACCACCGGTATTTGCTTTTGATTTGCTTGAAGACAGGGATGTCGCAAACGGTGGCGAAGAGTAGTATGCAGGCGCGGAACTTGATGACGTCGCTGCCAAAGATGTCGTAGGCGGAGTGGTCGCTGTTGAGCACCGCTTCGGAGATTTCTACCAATCGGTCTCTCAGTACAGGATGGGCGATGTATGCATATGCCTCTTCACGGCCGTTGATGCCGTAGAAGTTGGCAATTTCGCTATGGCCCAAGCCTTTCATCTGCGGAAACACATACCACATCCAGTGCCCACGCTTATGTCCGGCCTTCACTTCTTGGAGGGCCTGTGCATAAGTGCCTGTGTCGTCGTAGATGCCTCCTCTGTCCTGGGCATGGACGAAGCGCAGCAGATTACGCTGCCGCGCTTCGTTTTGAAGATTACTATTGGTTGGTTTCTGTTCACTGCTCATCTGTATCGAAATAGCTGATGTTCAAATGGATGTTAGGATAACGGGAACTGACCTCCGACAAAGGGATCAGTTCGATGGGACTAGAGAACTGACCGCCGTCTCTCAACAAATACGTCTCGTTAAAATCAAGTGTGTTGTAGACATTTGAGAACCATACGTAAACAAAATAACCTTCAAGATCTTTGAAATTCGATCCCATTGGCACATTATACTCATGCACATCGTCCTTCTCGCCAATGGAGACCGCCTTGATGATGACCTTGCACATATTGCCTTCGGGTGTATAGGCAACAATTTGTGGGTAGAGTTCAGGAATGTTCGTTACTTCACACAGCCGATAGCCATTTTGATTCATGTAGTCGGCTACATTGAACCATGCCATCGTCTGTACTTCCCATGGCGACATGACATACACTTTATTCTCTGCGTTGATGGTTTCCATATCAATCGACTGAAGTGTAGTGGGATCGAGCAGCAATCCGTCCTCGATGGGCTGGAGTGTTTCCAACGAAATAGGAATAAGGACGGTTGTCAACTGGTTGGAGTTCCTGAATTGTGCGTAATGGTTGATTTCATCTCGGCTAACATAGATGGTGTCTCCGTTGATGGGACATAGGTACATGCTTAGAACGATTGACTTATAGGCAAGGCACATGTGCTGGCAACTAGCCGGAAAGGCCAAATGTTGTAGCCAGTGATACTTTTTGATTCCAGTTGCGCTGAAGAATCGTTCAAATGACTCGAATGCAAAAGAGGATGCCGTAAAGAGTCTCTCCTGGTCCAGTCGGCCTTGCTCTTCTTTTAATGTGGAGAAAAAGCTGTTGTTCATTTTTGCAAATGTTTTCCCTTTGAAAGTCCGTTTTTTGTAATTTCACTCATATCTGCACGCGGTCAGAGGTGGCTGCTCACTCAGGATAGTTACCTTCGATGTAAGCCTTGATGAGCGAAGCGTGCGAGAGAGGGCTCTTGGGGTTGTAAGGGTCAGGATTGGTGTTGTAGTCGAGCAGCACCACGGGTTTGTTCTTCGAAATGATGCGGATGGCTGTTACCAGCTTCTGCAGCTTGTTCTCCAACACCCACTTGTAGCAGGGCAGGTAGATCAGCTTGCGGGCTTCTATGTAGCCAAGCAACTCCTCACCATGAACGCCCTTACGATGCCCCAGACAATGACCATACTTACGGGTTGTGCGCTTCATGTTCTTCATGTCGCGCTTCGAAAAGAGAGAGGTGTCGATGTCGTATCCCTCGAAGACCTTCAGGCCCTGCCAGATGCCTTCTACGGAAAGTGCAACTTCGCCATCGCTAAACGGAATGGGTATACCACCAATGGGATAGAAGGGACTGAACTTGACGAACTCATCCTGTGCCTTGCTGGTCACGTCGATGATCATCGCATCAGGATACTTCTCCTTCAGCGACAGGATGGGCTTGCCATTCTTGTCTTTCGTACCGGGCAGGAGCGGTTTTTTCTTTGACTCAATGATAATCATAGGCTTCTTTTCTGAATCTGAAGCAAAGTTATCACTTTTCTCTGAATAATCATTAATTTTCATCATAAAAACACCAAAATTTTAATTAACTACCCAACATCAGGCATATAGTATTGCCAATAAAATGGAAAAAGTAATCAGCTGCGTGAAGAAAACGCATTATTTTTCTTCTCCAAACACATCTATGGGGTCGAATTCTTCTATACAAATATAAGTTGTAAACTATCTCTAATTAATTATCCTTCATTCAATTCTTCAAGGAAGTCAATTGGATCAAATTCCTCGATGTTTTTGAATCTGCGCCAAACTTTCACTTTTTTCTTTTCTTGATAATTCGAAAAATTGTAATACACATCTTCATGGTGCCTATATTTTACGCCACTGAAGCAAGGTACATGCAAAGTAATGTCACCTATATTCTCCAAACCTTCAAAAATGCAAAAGCTAAATTCATCAGGATTGTCCGCATACAGATAGATATCTTTTAGGCGAGGTGAACCGTTTATGCTGAAAGAATTCATGCTGCAGGCATACATCGCGTCTTTGACAGAAAACATTTCACACATGTCATTCATAAAAATGAGGGTTTCGAGGTTCTCACACCCGGTAATAGAATCATCCTCAATGTTTTTCACGCTCTTGGGTATGATGATCTTTCTAAGATAAGGATTACCATTGAATGCGTTCTCTTTAATATTGGCGACTCCTTCAGGAATAACAAATTCCGTTCTTTTGTCTCCTACAGGATAACGATGAAGTGATATTCCACACACACTGTTTTCGTAGAGAACGCCATCATAGGTAAAAAATGAGTTAGGAATATCTTCCTCGTTCTCTGGCCAGCAGTCGAAATCTGAGACGAACCGTTTTCCAGAGCCTGCAAAACAGTTGTCGCTTTGGTACCTTCCGTCATAGTCAATACGAAGATTACCTGGTACATAGATTTCTTCAACATTAGGACAATGTAACAAAAAGACATCACAGAACTGTTTGACGGTATCAGGGATCTCAATACTCTTCAAGTTCTTGCAATAACAGAACATGGGATAGTCTATAGAACTAACATTTGGCAGGCAGACCTCTTCAATCCGATCATTATTATAAAAGGGATAACAATCCATTGAACCGTCTTCCTCCAGATCATCAGTATCCAATTCTGTCACCCCATGCATGTCGAGTTTCCGCAAATTTCCATGCTTAGACATATCAGATAGCAGCATCAAGTCGGAACCGCATAAACGGCCTTCAATGAAGATTTCGCTGATCTGAAACTTCTCGTCATCCGCCACTTGCAGGCTCAAAGTGACTTCTTTACTACAAACAAATTTTCTATTCATAAATTACCTTTAAAACACATTTTTACCCACTATCAGGCATATCATATTACCAAAATGGCAGAAAAAGTAATCAGTTGCGTAAAAAATACGCAGAAAATTTTGAAAGTTTCAATTATTGGTATTATCTTTGCAGCGTTAAAATTACGCAATAAATAAAATTTAGGGTATGGTAGTAAGAATTAAGGTGAGTGGTTTTGAAGAAAAAGTTGAGAAGTTGACTCTTAAGGAAGAAAGGAGTGGGCTTCTGAGTGTGAGTAATCTTATATTTAATAAGGTGGTGGAAAATGAAAGGGAGAATGTGTTGATGTGGTTGAAGGGTAGGTTTAAGGTTTTGAGTTTCGAAGATTTGGAGGAGGTTTATAATGATGGATGTCTGGTGTTGTGGGAGAAGATGATGGATAGAGAGTTTGAGTTGATGGAGAAGAGTATGGTGGGTTATTTGATGAGGGTTTGTAGAAATATTGGGATGCATTATTTGAGAAAGGTGAATGAGGACAGTGAGAGTTTGGATAGGATTTTAGAAAGGGGATTTGGAGTGAGTGATGATGAGTTTGGAATAGGGGAGATGTTTGACGTGATGGATGAAAGAGAAAATGAGGATGAGAGATATGAGAAGTTGGAAAGAGTTTGGAGTATGTTGAAGGAAGTAGATAGGATGATTTTGGAGAGTTATTATGTGGATGGATGTAGAATGGAGGAGATTGCGAAGAGGATTGGATATAAGAATGGTAATAGTGTGAAGAGTAAGAAAAAGAAAGTATTGATGAAAATAATGAAGATGCGAGACGGGGCGGATTTTAAGGATCTGCCCATTGCCGCTTAAACCAATAAGAATATTGTATGGAAGAGCTTAAATATCATTACAAGTATCCTCATCCGAGTGTCACTACCGACTGCGTGGTTTTCGGGTTTGACGGTACACGATTGAATATCCTACTGGTAGAAAGGGGTATTGAACCCTTCAAGGGCCGCTGGGCCTTCCCTGGAGGATTCCTGAAAATGGACGAGACGGCACTTCAGGGTGCCAAGCGTGAACTCTTCGAGGAGACAGGATTGAAGGATGCCTACATCCATCAGTTCCATGCCTTCTCGGGTGTGGACCGAGACCCTCGTGAGCGAGTTATCACCATCGCCTATTACGCCTTGGTTCGCATCAGCAAGGTTAAAGGTGGTGACGATGCCGCCAAAGCCCAATGGTTTCCGCTCGACAAAGTGCCGTCGCTGGCCTTCGACCATGACCTGATTCTTCGTGAGGCCACCAATGAATTGCGACGTCAGATCCATTTCGAGCCAATCGGCTTCGAATTGCTGCCAGAGAAGTTCACCATGACACAGCTGCAGCACCTCTATGAGGCCATTCTCAGCGTGAAGTTCGACCGCCGCAACTTCAGCAATAAGATGCTCAAACTTGGCATTCTTACACAGTTGGAAGAGACTCTTCCGATGCCCAACAAGAAGGTGGCATTCCTCTATAAGTTCAATCCCGAGAGCTACAACGAGATGAAAGAAAAAGGCTTCCGTCTGGAATTCTGATATTTCGTACAATTACATGGAACTTTCATACAACACCTTATCAGAGTTTTGCTGATTTTATGAGGAAATTGTAACTCTGCAAATGAAAACAAATAAGAATAACTAAATCATTAGTGTCCCGTTAAAATGGGACACTAATGAGTCGTTATGTTCATACAACAAAGTGGGAGGTTTGTACAAAAAGCCTCTATTCATTTGGAAATAAGTTGGATAATGTATAGTTTTGTATTGCAAATTAATTATTTATATGAATAAAAACTGCTTTGTGAGATTATCAAGAACTAAAGTCCACGCTTTCTATAGCATGATGCTGCTGTGTTTCGCAATTACTTTTGCAGGTTGTTCGGGCAAATCGGCTAACGGCAACGGTCAAAAGGATGATGACATTACGTGTCTTTGCCCACCGACCATATTTCTTCAGCCTTACGGGAACTTTACAAAAGAGGAAGCATCGAGGCTTGGGAAAGAGTTGGGAAAGCACCTATTCGAAATGTTTGGCGCAGATTTCGATTGCGAGGCCCTCCCACCCTTGCCGTTGTCGGATTCATTGATGAATAAGGCGAAAAGCAGATATCGTGCCGATAAGATTATCAAATCTTTATCCGCAAAAGCGGATGACCACAGCATCTATATTGGCCTCACCCATAAAGACATCTCGTGCAGCATTCGAGGGAAGGAGGATTGGGGCGTGCAGGGACTCAGCCTAATTCCGGGAAAAGCCTGCGTGGTATCTACATTCCGCGTTAAGGACCGGCATGACTTTTGGAAGGTAGCCTGTCATGAATTCATTCATACCTATTTCAATTATCACCATTGTCCCAAGGATGATCCCCGCTGTCTGATGCAAGATGCCAAGGGACATCCTAACTATAAGAACAAGAAAGGCTTGTGCCCTTATTGCCAAAGTGTGCTGAAATAAGCATCAGCAAGACTGGTTCTTGATTCCAGGAAATGGAAACTGCTGCTGCGCATAGCGGATGGTGGCAAACGGAGAGACGGATAATATGAAAAATATTGGCAAGAAGGTGGCAACGTTACCACCTTCTTGCCTACTTTTTTGAACAAAGAAAGAAAATAATGAGAGGAAATGTTGTTGATTCAAGAAAAATTCGTAAATTTGCGCCCGAGCAGTACAAAGTGTTAAATACAAGAAAATTCATGCCCTTGGTGAAATAAAATTAACGCAATTAACATTAAAAGAAGATGAAAGTAGTAGATACGACAAATTTGGAATCAGCCTATAAGCAATGGTTAGATATTCAGCCTCTCGATGAAACAGACAGGCATAGGCTCAGTCAGCGGTTTACCATTGACTTTAATTTTAACAGCAATCATATTGAGGGTAATACGCTGACATACGGGCAGACGGAGATTCTGCTGCTCTTTGGCAAGGTGATGGGCGTAGCTGACCTTAAAGATTTCATTGATATGAAAGCCAGCAATGTAGGGTTGAAAATGATGGAGGTGGAAGCATTGGTGCAGGACAAGCCTTTAACACAGACTTTCATTCGTCAGCTGCATCATACATTGTTAAGAGAGGACTATGAAGTCTACCGTAAACTGCCGGGAGGAGAATACACCTCATATACCGTGCATGCCGGTGTTTACAAGACCAGACCAAATAGTGTCATTTCCCGTACAGGAGAGCGTTTTGAGTATGCATCGCCAGAAGAGACACCAGCGCTGATGACCGACCTCGTGGATTGGTATAATGAGGAAGAGCGCAAGGGGGCCATGCACCCTGTAGAACTGGCAGCACTTTTCCATTACCGCTATATACGCATACACCCGTTTGAGGATGGCAACGGCCGTATTGCCCGCCTACTGGTGAACTACATTCTCGCAAGACATCATTATCCCATGATTGTAGTGCGCAGTCGCAAAAAAACAGAATATCTGGACGCTTTGAGCGCAGCCGACAAGGAAGTGGGGGCATTGCCAAGCAAAGGCGCAAAAGCAACTCTCATCCAGATAAGGCATTTCCTCTCATATTTCACAGACCTTGTAACTCAGGAAATAATGAGTAATGTACGATTTGTCACCGAAAAGGACAAGCAGAACTGGTGGTATGATGGTGAGATGATAAGGTTGAGGAGCGAAAATGTGAGTCAGTTGCTCTATGCCGTGATGCTTAATCCTGCTGTCACGATTCCCCAACTAAGTGCTAAGTGTGGCCTGTCTGAAAGAATGGTGAAAAATTACCTAAAGCAATTCATGGACAAGAATTATCTTCAGCGAGGAGAAGATGGCAAGTTTCATGTGTTTATTGCTCCTTCAGCATTGTAATAAGCCATTGTGAACAGAGACGGTTCTGTGTTCTACAAATCATAAAAAACACAGGGGAACTTTCCCTGACTACAGACTCTTGCAGAAACGCTCGCCGAGCTGAAAGCCTTCCTGATAGAGAGCTTCCAGTTTCTCCAGGTCCCTCTCCACGCGCCCTACTTCCATCGGGCGCTCCGGACGAATCACCACAATCTCACCCCAACGCTCCATACGCTCCACCATCTCCAGCTGCTCGTTGTAAGCCTCCACGCGATGGCTCAGCGCCACACGCAGACGCGGATAGTCATCATACACGATGGGCGGCACCTTGATGTCGTGTTCCTTTGAACGGTAGCCCAGGTTGCGCGTGGCAATAACCACGTTGAAGTCATGCCCCTTCTCAATGGCGTGCTGCACGGGAATACTGTCCACGATGCCGCCGTCGAGCATCGGCACCCCGTCGATGTTCACCATGCTGCTCACGTAGGGCAAAGCCGACGAAGCCATGATGATGTCGTTGAGCCGTTGAGGATGCTCATATTCCGAAAGATACTCGGCGCGGCCCGTCAGGCAATTGGTAGTGACCACCTCAAACTCCGAGCCGGTACTGACGTAGGTATCCCAGTCAAAAGGTACCAGACGGTTGGGGAAATCATCATAGAGCAGCTGGCGGTCGAAGATGCTTCCCTGCGTCACCAGGTGCTTCAGGCCGATATAATCATAATTATCCAACAGGTCAATATTTGCGATTCGCGCCCGCCTGATCTGGCGGCTCATATACGACACACCGTTGCACGCACCCGCCGACACGGCAACTACGTATGGGAACCAAACTTCATGTTTCATAAATGCGTCGAGTACTCCAGAGGTGAACACGCCCCGCATGCCACCCCCTTCGAGTACCAGACCCGTCTTGCGGTCTATCCTCATCTGCTAAAGATTGTCTTCAAGGTTCTTGGAAATGTCCAGTTGGTCGAGCGTCTCGTTCAGCTTCGTTCGGAAACGGATTGGGCTGGCAATAAACTGATAGGTATTGACCACCTCGCCCGTCGTAATCTTGATGGTACCGAAATTGAACAACCGTCCGAGCAGGCTCTGCTCCACCATCACGCCCTCGCATTTCACGAGCCGGATTTCGGATGTGTTCCGTTGCATGATGCCCTTCTTCACGATGAGCCGCTTGTTGGTGATGTAATACTCCGTGTTCTTGCTCACCAGCCACACATAGCCATAGCCTATCAGCAGGGCCAGCAACGTAGCCACTACGAACACCCACACTTCGGGCACATTCAGCGCAATAACCACCATGGCTACCGCCCAGAGCGCAGCAATCAGCGTCAGTCCGCCTGCGTAGGCAAACCAATGCAGATGTCCCTTATGGATAATCCGCTCGTTGTTAGTCAGATTCTGTTCTATAAATCCCATACTCTTCGATTAAATTCAGGTTTATGCCGCCAAAGATACAAATAAGTGGGCACAACACCAAATAAAAACCGCTTTATTTGCGACAGATTTTGAGGATAATCGGGGGATTTGTCACGATTGAGTGGGGTTGTCGCAACAAAATGATGGGAAAAAGGGGGAAATGTTTGGAACATGGCAGATTACTGCCCTATCTTTGCACCATCGAGAACAGATAAACAATAGTATAAACCTTTTAAATTATAAGATTATGAAAAATAATATTAAGAATAACAGTCTGAAGGCAATGGCTTCATTCTTCGTTTCGGGATTGGTAATGTTGACAGTTTGGTGTGCTGAGAACGCCAGTAGTTATCAAGATGAAACATGTACGCATACGTCATTGGTGAGCAAAGTATCTGCTAATGACAACGACATGGCAAAGCTGAATGAGATCAATGGTAAGATCGCCAAGCTGGAACAGCAGAAGGCGAGCATGGACAAGAAGCTACAGGAGGTTAAGGCCGAGCGGAACAAGAACTACGGCATGGTGGCAGGAATGTACAGTCAGCCGTCGCAGGGTCAGGCCGAGATCAACAACCTGGAGAGCAAGATTAGCAATATGAACCATCAGATTGCTGCCCTGAAGAAGAACGAGAAGTTCATCGCCGATAAACACAAGATTAACATCCAGCACCTGGCTCAGGCCAAATAACAGCTGGGAATCTACGAACCAAAAAGAGGAAGAAGCAACGGAGCTTCTTCCTCTTTTTTATGGAGTTAAACCGCAAATCCTATACCGCAGGAGCTGCCTGTTCTTCCTTGAGGTCTTCGTAGAAGTGGGCAATAGCGGTCATCATGTAGGGCTCCACGAGCAACAAACCGATACCGAAGGTGATGATGCCGAGCAGAATCCATCCGATGAAGGTGAGTTCGAGGATGAAGAGCTCCATCTTGTGACCATTCATCATGGCCATCGACTTTTCGATGGCGGCGTTGTTGGAGAGTTCGGGGTTATCCTTCAGGATGTAGGGCGTCATGGCGTATGAGAACCCCTTGATGATGCCCGGGATGACGAGCAGCAACGCCCAGAGGAAGATGTAGATGTACTGCAGGCCTGTGGTGGTGAAGATGCGCTGCCAATTGCCTTTGTAGCCGTCGAAGAGATGGCCGAAGGCCAAGTCTTCCTTACGTGCGACGCGGAGGAAATAGACATAGAATCCCCAGATCAGGGGTATGCATATCAACGTCCATACGAACGAGAGGGCGGTTCCCGCCTTAGGGCCGAGGACGGCGGAGACGATATTAGAACCAATAGCCACGATGACGATGTAGATGACGGTGGCAATGACACCTTTGTCCCAGTTGCCTTTCAGGGAGGCAAGGGCTCGGTCTTTGTAAACTGTGGATGATTGCATAACACTAATGAAATTATGTGAGTAAATTTAGTCGATGACTACGGTAGTCCATCCATGCTTGTCTTCTACGGTGCCGTACTGGATGCCGCGCAGCGTGTCGTAGAGCTGCTTGGAGATGGGGCCGGGCTTGCCGTCCTCAGAGAATACGTAGCTCTTTCCGGTCTCCAGGTCGTCGATTTTGGAGATGGGCGAGATAACGGCTGCCGTGCCGCAGGCTCCAGCTTCCTCGAAGGTAGATAGCTCTTCCTCGGGGATGGGACGGCGCTCCACCTTGAGTCCGAGGTCCTCAGCCACCTGCATCAGCGACTTGTTAGTGATGGAGGGCAGGATGCTGGTGGATTCAGGCGTGACATAGGTGTTATTCTTGATGCCAAAGAAGTTGGCAGCACCGCACTCGTCGATGTATTTCTTCTCTTTGGCGTCGAGATAGAACTCGCAGGCATAGCCCAGATCGTGGGCTTTTTTGTTAGCCAGCAGGGAAGCGGCATAGTTGCCACCCACCTTATAGATACCGGTACCGAGGGGCGCCGAGCGGTCGTGGTCGCGGATAATCACATAGGGATTCGTAGCGAAACCGCCTTTGAAATAAGGTCCTACGGGAGTGACGAAGATGAGGAAGCAATATTCCGTGGCGGGATGTACGCCCACCTGTGCACTGGTGCCGATGAGGAGCGGACGGATGTAGAGAGTAGCTCCGCTCTCGTAGGTGGGAATCCATTCCTGATTGAGGCGCACCACCTTCTTCACCATTTCGCAAAAGAGCTCGGTGGGGAGTTCTGGCATGAGGATACCGCGACAGGTACTTTGCAAACGGGCTGCATTCTCCTCCATGCGGAAGACGCGAACCTTGCCGTCGGGGCAGCGATAGGCTTTCAGGCCTTCGAAGGCTTCCTGTCCGTAGTGGAGACAGGTGGCTGCCATGTGAAGTTTGAGATACTCATCGGAGCAGACTTCAATCTCGCCCCATTTTCCATCGCGATAATAGCATCGCACGTTGTAATCCGTCTGACGGTAGCCGAAAGACAGACTTGCCCAATCGATATTTTTCATTTCAGTCTATAATATGTTGTTTTGAGTTTATTCAGATTGCAAAAGTAAACAAAACGGGGAACATTTGCAACATTTTCACGCAGAATTTTACGCTTCGCTGTCATTTTTCAACAAATTGCGGATTTCCTCGTCGGTCTTCGTCAGTTTGTCGCGGCAGAGGCGAATAAGTTCTTGTGCGCGTTTCAACTGCTCGGCCATTTGGTCGATGTCGAGTTCGTCGTTCTCCATCTTGCGCACGATTTCCTGGAGTTGGCGCATGGCTTCTTCGTATTTCATATTATTCAATGGGATTTTGGGTTATTTTACTACTGAATGGACGGTGCCCTTCTGGAGGCGGGTCTCTATGAGGTCGCCGGGGTGTAGGAGGGAGGCGTCTTTCACAATCTTTCCGGCATTGAGGGTGATACTATAGCCCCGACGTAGGAGCAACTCGGGATTGAGAGCCTCGAGCTTCTCGCGGAGTAAGTCCAGACGATGGTGCTCTTGAAGCAACTTGCGCTCTGCAATGGGCGGCAGGTTGTGGGAAAGAATGTCGAGACGGTGACGCTCGTCTTGAAGGCGGCGACTGACGGAGAGCTGCAAACTGGACTGCAACCGGTCGAGACGGGTTTCCTGCCGGCTCTTGACCAACGAATAGAGCGAAGGTATCTGCTGGGAAAGATGGAGAAGCCGAATTTTCTCCATCTCCATCTGCTGCCTGACCTTCAAGACGATGCTCTGTTCGGCATCTTCGATGGCATCGAGTACGCCCTTCAGATGGGAGATGAGAAAGGCTGCGGCAGCAGTAGGGGTTTTAACGCGGGTGTGGCTCACCATGTCGAGTACACTCTCGTCGCGCTCATGGCCAATGCCGGTGATGATGGGTATGGGGAAATTAGCCACATGCTCAGCCAGGGCCAAAGTGTCGAAGCCCGAAAGATCGCTGGTGGCCCCTCCGCCGCGGATAATGACGACGCAGTCGAAATTAAGTGAAGAGTGAAGAGTGAAGAGTGAAGAATCTTCTTTTTCTAAACGCTCAAAAATCTTGTTGAGCGCAGCGATGACGCTCTGCTCCACCCCTTCGCCCTGCATGATGGCGGGAAAAAGTTGCGTGTGGAAACGGAAACCGTATTCGTTGCTTTCCAGTTGGTTCACGAAGTCACCATAGCCAGCGGCATTGGCACTACTGATGACAGCTATGCGCTGGCAGAACATCGGCAGCTGCAGCTCTTTCTGGAGTTCAAATACGCCCTCCTCCTTCAGTTGGCGGATGATTTCCAGGCGTTTGCGGGCCATATCGCCTAAAGTGTAGGTAGGATCGATGTCGGTGACTATCCACGAGAAGCCATAGCTTTCATGGAATTGGGCATAGACCTTCAGTAAGACCTTCATGCCTGCATGAACTTGCTGACCGGTGACGCGCATAAAATGAGGCTTCACCAACTGCCACGTGGAAGCCCAGCACTTGGCCGAAGCCTTGGCCACGGGAGTATTGGAACGGTCATCTTTCTGGATGAGTTCCATATAGCAATGGCCACGCACTTCGCGGGCTTCCGACAATTCTGCCTCCACCCAATATTCATCGGGCAACTGCAGGGCCAGCGTATCACGCACCAAGGCATTCAATTCGTAGAGCGTGAGTGATTTCTTCATAGTTTCTTCTTTTCTTGTTCCAGAATCTTGCCAAAATCGGGGATGCCGTAACCGTATATATTGTCGGGCCAATTGTAACGGTCACCGCTCCGGCGAATGAGTTCTATGATTTCTGAAGCGGTCTTCTCGGGCAATGCCTGCCACAGACAAGCCACAGCACCTGCCACCAGGGGCGAAGAGAACGAGGTACCGTTCTGCTGGGAGATCTCTCCCTCGGCATTAATCACACTACAATAGCCACCCATGGCCATCACGTCAGGTTTCACACGCCCGTCGGCCGTTGGCCCCACGCTACTGAAGGCCGTATTCTCACCATCGCTAGTCACCGCCCCCACGGTCAGTACATCGAAAGCATCAGCAGGAATGGTGATTTTCTTCCATTGATCGTTGCCGGAATTGCCTGCGCTACACACGAGCACAATGCCCTTGCGAGCCAACATCGAAGCCATGCGCGAAATCATCATCGTATGGCCGTCAAGATGACGATAGCCATAGTTCTGTTCTTCATCATCGTACTCTGAATAGCCCAGCGATGAATTGATGACATCCACCCCAGCACTATCGGCGAACTCTGCTGCCGCAGCCCAGAAGTCCTCTTCCGAACGACTCTCTGTTTCCGTCTGTTCGCATCGCAGGAGCCAATAATCGGCCTCGGGAGCAGCTCCCTCGAAGAGTCCCTTCTCATGAACGGCCATCACCGAAAGCACCTTCATGCCATGGCTATGCTCACGATATATGTTATGAGAGGGAGGAAAGACGAAATCGCGCTCCCCCACCTTATTGATACGCTTCAAGGCCGGAATATGGTCGGCATACTGGAAACCACCATCAAGCACGGCCACGAGAATCCCCTTGCCACGAAAACCAGCCTTATGCAAAGCATTGAGATGTATTTGTTCCAACTGCTCGTGGGTTGCATCGTCATCGCCTTTGAGTTCATCGAAAGTCTTGGTACGCCGAGGGCATTCGAAAGGTTTCAACGAATCGGGCTCAATGTAAACCAGTTCTGTTTTCAAGACGTAGGGCAGGTCGCCAAGCGACTTTAGGAACGGAAGGCTGTCGCCACAGACAAGCACCGAATTGTTCCACTTGCTCTTCGAAACGACATTGGCTCCACGCGCTGCCAAACCGTCGAGATAAACCTGAGACACAGGCAAATCAGTTGAATCGAGCGAAAGATGCTGACGGGCGCGGCGTTCCAATGCCCGTTGGGAAAGGAAGGCTTCGGGATGTTGAAGCGAATAGCGGGTGCCATGCTTGTCAGACAAGTTAAGCCTCACCATATAACGGCGCGCCTCTGTTTCAAGGGGCAAAGCACCCAGCAGGAAGCCTATAACCAGCAAGAATCTGAGGGAAAGGTATGTTTTCGAAACGAGTGTCATATTTTCATGATTTTTGATATTGGTCGCAAAGATACAAAGAATTTGAGAATAAAGAACGCTGTTTGCCAAAAAAATAGTAACTTTGCACCCTGAATAAAGATATTCAATTCGAATGGATAATAAACAAACCACACTGGAACTGGGCACCAAACCCGTAGGACGGTTGCTGATGCAATATGCGCTGCCGGCCATGGTGGCGATGACGGCTTCGAGTCTCTACAACATCATTGACCGAGCATTCATCGGACAGGTGGTGGGCCCAGAGGCTATCGCCGGTCTTGGCATCACTTTCCCGCTGATGAACCTGAGCGGTGCATTTGGAGCCGCCGTTGGTGTGGGAGCCTCGACATGCATCTCCGTAAAACTGGGGCAGAAGGACTATATAGCGGCAGAACATCTGCTGGGTAATACCGTTACCTTGAACCTCATCGTGGGACTGCTCTTCATGGCCGTCTGTTTTGTCTTCCTAAACCCCATCCTCAGGTTTTTCGGAGCCAGCGATGTAACACTTCCCTATGCCCGCGAGTTCATGGAGGTAATTCTCGCCGGTAATATGATCACCCACATGTATTTTGGAATGAATGCCGTGCTGAGAGCCGCCGGTAAGCCACGCCATGCCATGTATGCCGTGCTCTTCACGGTGGGCATGAACATCGCGTTGGTCATTGCCTTCGTGTGGTGGTTCAGATGGGGTATCCGAGGTGCGGCTCTTGCTACCGTCACCTCACAATCGATGGCTCTCTGCTGGCAATTATGGATATTCTCCGACAAGAAGGAACTGCTCCACTTGAGGCGCGGCATCTATCGGCTGAAGGCTGACTTGGTGAAGAACATCATCTCCATTGGTATCTCACCGTTCTTGATGAATGCTACGGCCTGTATTGTGGTGATTTTCATGAACAACCAATTCGTGCGCTATGGCGGTGACATGGCTGTGGGTGCCTATTCCATTGCCAACAGCATCGCAATGGTGTTCTTCATGTTTGTAATCGGCGTAAACCAAGGCATGCAGCCCATCGCCGGCTATAACTACGGCGCGATGAAATACGACCGCATGATGCGCGTGCTTTGGCTTGCCATAGCGGTAGCAACAGGCATCCTGCTCTTGGGATGGGGACTCTCCATGCTGTTCCCCAGACAACTGGCCCGCATCTTCACCACTGACAAGACGCTTATCGACATGGCCTCACGAGGCATCAAGCTCAATATGCTGGTGTTCTACGTGGTAGCGGGACAAGCCGTCATCACCAACTTCTTCCAATGTATCGGGAAGGTGAAGATCAGCATTTTCCTCTCGTTGACGCGCCAGCTGATTTTACTGATTCCCATGGCCTATATCCTGCCGCTCTTTCTGGGGCTCGATGGCGTGTGGTACTCAATGGCTGCCAGCGACCTCGGATCGGCGCTGATGACATGGCCCATTCTCTTCGCATTCCTTAAAAAGTTCAAGCATAGTATAACCTGAAACTCATCATAATGGAAAAAATCATCATTAACATCGGTCGGCAATTCGCATCCGGCGGACGCTATATTTCAAAGAAACTCTGCGAGGAATTCGGCTGCAAGTATTTCGACAAAGAGATTCTTGACTTGGCTGCCAAGGAAAGTGGCTTCTCGCCCGATGTATTCAAAAAGAGCGACGAGAAGAAGAGTTTCGTGCACACCCTTTTCCATCTCCACGCGCCGATGCTTTCCGACGACAATTTCTATAACAACAAGTTCTCGGAGGAGAGCCTTTTCAAGTTCCAGTGTGATGCCATCCAAAAAGCCGCCAGTCAAGGAAACTGCCTGTTCATCGGACGGTGTGCTGACTATGTGCTACGAGATGAGCCAAACACGGTGAGCATCTTCCTCGCTGCCAATATGAAAGACCGCATCAGCCGAACAATGGAGCGCTACAACATGGATGAGGAAAGCGCACGGAAGACCATCAGCAAGAAAGACAACACACGCGCCTCTTACTACAACTATTATACGGGCAAGAAATGGGGAGCAGCCGAGAGCTACGACCTCTGCATCAACACCTCTATCTTCGGCCTTGACGAAACAGCGGTATTTATAGCCGACTTTATCCGGAAAAGATGAAGAGAATAGGCATCATCAGTGATACCCACGCCCATTGGGACGAGAAGTACCTACACTACTTCGAACCCTGCGACGAGATATGGCACGCCGGCGATATCGGTTCGCTCGAAGTGGCTCAGAAACTAGCAGAGTTCCGACCGCTGAAAGCCGTCTATGGGAACATCGACGGTGGCGACCTACGCCGCATTTTCCCCGAAACGCTCAGATGGAAATGCGAGGAGGCGGATGTCATGATGAAGCATATCGGCGGATATCCCGGCAACTACGACCCAAGCATCCGGTCGTTGATATTTCGTAATCCACCCCAGCTTTTCATCAGCGGGCACTCTCATATTCTGAGAATAAAGTACGACAAGACACTCAATCTGCTCCATATCAATCCCGGTGCTGCCGGACTTTACGGTTGGCACAAGGAGCGGACGCTGATAAGATTGGCCATCGAAGGCAATAAATTTACTGATTGCGAAGTTATTACATTAGAAAAGAGATAATTAAACAAATAAGATATGAGAACAATTGTCATTACCGGCGGTGCCGGATTCATCGGAAGTCATGTAGTTCGCCTCTTCGTGAACAAGTATCCCGACTATCACATCATCAATCTCGACAAACTCACGTATGCTGGAAATCTCGCTAACCTGAAGGACATCGAAGACAAGCCTAACTATGAGTTTGTGAAGATGGATATCTGCGACTTCGACGCTTTCTATCAGCTGATGCAGGACAAGAAGGTGGACGGCATCATCCATCTGGCCGCCGAAAGCCATGTGGACCGTTCCATCAAAGATCCTTTCACCTTCGCCAAGACCAACGTGATGGGTACGCTCTCATTGCTGCAGGCCGCAAAACTTTACTGGGAGTCACTCCCCGAACGCTACGAAGGAAAGCGATTCTATCATATTTCTACCGACGAGGTGTATGGTGCCTTGAAACTGACCAACCCCGAAGGTATTGAGTCGCCCTTCACCACCACAGCCTCATCAGAGCATCACCATGCCTACGGCAAGGATTTCTTCGTTGAGACCACGAAATATACGCCCCACTCCCCCTACTCTGCCTCAAAGGCTTCAAGTGACCACTTCGTGCGTGCCTACCACGACACTTACGGAATGCCAACCATCGTCACCAACTGTTCGAACAACTATGGCCCATATCAGTTCCCCGAGAAACTGATTCCGCTCTTCATCAATAATATCCGCCACCGCAAGCCACTGCCTGTCTATGGCAAGGGTGAGAACGTGCGCGACTGGCTGTTCGTGGAAGACCACGCTCGTGCCATCGACCTGATTTTCCATAAGGGAATCATTGCCGAAACCTATAACATCGGAGGCTTCAACGAATGGAAGAACATCGACATCATTAAGGTGGTCATCAAAACCGTTGACCGGCTGCTTGGCCGCAAGGAAGGCGAAGACATGGATCTCATAACATACGTCACCGACCGTTTGGGACACGATGCCCGCTATGCCATCGACTCCCGCAAACTGAAGGAAGAACTCGGATGGGAGCCTTCGCTGCAGTTCGAGGAAGGTATCGAAAAGACCGTTCGTTGGTATCTCGACAATCAGGAATGGCTCGACAACATTACCTCTGGAGATTATGAAAAGTATTACGACTCAATGTACAAAAACAGATGAAAAAGATATTACTGTTAGGCTCAGGTGAACTGGGCAAGGAGTTTGTGATTGCCGCCATGCGTGCCGGCCAGTATGTGATTGCCTGCGACCGTTACGACAATGCCCCGGCCATGCAGGTGGCCGATGAGCGAGAAGTGTTCAATATGCTCGATGGCGATGCCCTGGAGGCCGTCGTGAAGAAGCATCAGCCAGACATCATTGTGCCTGAAATAGAAGCCATCCGCACGGAGCGCTTGTTCCAATTTGAGGAGCAAGGCATTCAGGTGGTACCCTCGGCACGTGCCGTCAATTTCACCATGAACCGCCGTGCCATCCGCGATTTGGCAAGCCGCGATTTAGGCTTACGTACCGCAAAATACTTTTATGCCAAAACCTTTGATGAATTCAAAGAGGCCGCCGACAAGATAGGATTCCCCTGTGTGGTGAAACCCCTGATGTCGTCGAGTGGTCATGGACAAAGTTATGTGCATAACGATGAAGAACTGGAACAGGCTTTCCGCGAGGCCATGGAAGGCAGCCGAGGCGACGTGAAGGAAGTCATCATCGAGGAATTCATCGATTTCGACTCTGAGTTCACGCTGCTCACGGTTACTCAGAAAAACGGGCCTACGCTCTTCTGCCCGCCCATTGGCCACGTTCAGAAAGGTGGTGACTATCGCGAGAGTTGGCAACCTTATAAGATTTCGGAAGAAGCCTTGAAACAGGCGCAACAGATGGCTGATCAAGTGACCAAGGCTCTCACTGGTGCCGGTATATGGGGCGTGGAATTCTTCCTGACCAAACAGGGTGAGGTCATCTTCTCCGAACTTTCACCGCGTCCACACGACACGGGTATGGTGACACTCGGTCATACCACCAATCTTTCGGAGTTTGAGCTCCACCTCCGCGCTGTTCTCGGACTGCCCATTGCAGGCATCCATCTTGAGCATGCCGGAGCTTCTGCCGTCATCCTATCACCCAAAGAAGTGACTACTCCCGTTGACCGCTCGCTCCTGCCCTACAATCTCGAAGAGGCACTCCGTGAAGACCGCACCCGTATTCGTATCTTCGGCAAGCCCGATGCCCACTTCGGCCGTCGTATGGGTGTAGTGTTATGCTACGGTGATCCTGATGCCGACGTTGATGCCCTTCGCGACAAAGCCAAGCGCTTGGCCAAGACCGTGCTCGGCACCGATCCTTATATGAAGAAATAAGTTATGAAAGAACTGGGAAGAATCATAGAGCTACCCAAGATTACTGATCCCCGAGGCAACCTGACCGTTGCCGAGGCTTTCAAGGACGTGCCCTTCGACATCCACCGGGCTTATTGGGTTTACGATGTGCCAGGGGGTGAAAGTCGCGGAGGGCATGCCCATAAGCGGCTGCTCCAGTTAGTCGTGGCGATGAGCGGTTCCTTCACCGTTACACTCGATGATGGACATGAGCAGAAGAAATACTTGCTCAACCATCCCTGGGAAGGACTGCTCATTGAAACCGAGACCTGGCGCACGCTCGACGATTTCTCATCGGGTGCCGTTTGTCTGGTATTGGCATCAGAGCCTTTTGATGAAGATGACTACATCTATGACTACAACGAATTCTTGAAATACATCGGATGTTCGAAATAGTCAGATACTCTGCATCCCTGGAAGACGAATGGAACCGGTTCGTGGCACAGTCGAAGAATAGCACCTTCCTCTTCGACCGCCGCTATATGGACTATCATAGCGACCGTTTCGAGGACTATTCCCTGATGTTCTATAAAAAGGGTAAACTTTATGCCTTGTTACCAGCCAATGAGAAGAACCATTGTCTCTACAGCCATCAAGGACTCACATACGGGGGACTCATCACCACGGTGAAGACGAAAGCAGAGGACGTGCTGCAGATCTTTCGAGAACTTAATGCCTATTACAAGAGCTTAAGCGTTCAAAGCATCGTTTACAAGGCCATCCCAAGTATTTATCACCAATGGCCTGCTGAAGAAGACCTCTATGCTCTCACGTCGGTTTGTCAGGCAAAGCTCAAGATGCGCGATATCTCTTCAACCATCATGCTCAACAAACAGCTTCCTTTCACGGAATCAAGAAAATCAGGATTACGAAAAGCCCAACAAACCGGCATAAGTGTCATTGAGAGCGACGATATCGATGCTTTCTGGAATATACTTCAGGAGAATCTTCACCATAAGTACGGAGTCAATCCCGTTCATACGGCAGCAGAACTGAAGCTACTGAAATCGCGTTTTCCGCATCAGATACGCCTTTTCCTAGCTATTCTCAACGGCAAACCTTTAGGTGGAACAATCCTATTCATCACTCCCAACGTTGTGCACACTCAGTATATCTCCGCCAACGAAGAAGGCAAGCAAAAGGGAGCACTCGATTTGCTGTTTGAAGAAATACTGAAAAAGAACTGGGACAGGGACTTCTTCGACTTCGGGAAATCCACTTCCACCGACAGTTGCGAACTGAACGGCAGACTCATTTTCCAGAAGGAAGGCTTCGGAGGACGTGCCATCTGCTACGACACCTATGAGTGGACATTATAATTATAAGAAAAGAGGCTGACTTTGGGGTCAGCCTCTTTTCTTTATTCCGGCATGAGAAATACTGTGACGCTCCGCGCCGCCTGTGCTCCCATCACCAGCACTTGGGCAATGTCGGCTGTTTTCGACGGGCCACTAATGAAAGTGCCATAGCCATCATATTCCTTGTCAAACTCTATGCGTTTGTATGCCTCATGCATATTGTTCACGATCTGGCTCTTCGGCAACAGGATGACCAGATTCTCCGAGATAAAGCACACAGCCTTCTCTTTCATCTGCTGCGGAATCCAGATGCAGGCATTCTCGGCCACACCAAACTTTCCGCGAATTACGCCCACGTCAGTACCGTTCAAGTCGCGCGCACGCCCGATGGTGTCAGGATTCCTCGTGGCAATCGTCACTTCCGACAGGTTACTGGCAAATTCCTTTGCATCGGGATAGAGATTCTTTATCAATTGATTGATATCCTCTCCAGGCTTTACTTCCAGCACCTTTCCGCCCACATTCTCGGTCATCGAAATAAACTGGATCAGCGGATTGGGATAGGTGATGGCCTTTATATCGTCGAGTGATGGCATGTCATACTTCACCTTCACATTCTCGCGATACTTCTTCAATATATCTTCTTTGTTACTCATAGCTTATCACTTATCGTTTTTCACTTATCATTTCCTTTCACTTTTCCCTTCTTCCAAAGTGTATGGAATGTCTGCTTCGGGAAGGTCATCATCTTATGGCCATCAGCCCATGGATTCAATCCGCAATTGATGAGCGGATCAGGCAAGATGTTGGCTAGCGGGGCAAACTTCAAGGCTGTGTTATACGAACCCGAGCTGCCGAACAACATACCCATGCCACGGCTCATCATCTTCTTCTCAAGATTAGCCGTTCCGAACTCATCGAGTTGCTGACGCCATTGATAAATCTGATCGCCAAGGTTCACCTTCACCGGGCATACCGTCTGACAACTCAGGCAGAGCGTGCAGGCCGAAACGTTGCCGCTATGCTGATACTTGTCGCGCAGCATGCCGAGATTGATGCCGATAGGACCTGGGATAAAATAGCTGTAGGAATATCCACCCGAACGACGATACACCGGACAAGTGTTCATACAAGAACCACAACGGATGCACTTCAATGCCTCCCAATGCTGTTCATTGCCAATCCATTCCGAACGACCGTTGTCCACGAGCACGATGTGCATCGGAGCGGCCGTAGGACGAGCCTTGCGGAAATGCGAGGTGTAAGTAGTGGTAGGCTGTCCTGTTCCTGCACGACAGAGCATACGCTGGAACACGGCCAGGCAGTCGTAGTTGGGTATCACCTTCTCCAAGCCCATTGCAGCAATATGCAGTTTGGGACACGATGTACTCATGTCGGCATTACCTTCGTTGGTACACACTACGATGTCACCCGTCTCGGCTATGCCGAAGTTCGCACCCGTCATACCGGCATCAGCCGTAAGGAATTCGTTGCGCAACGACAAGCGCGCACAATAAGTAAGGTACGTGGGATCATGGTTGCCCTTCTCCGATCCTAACTTTTCCTCAAAGAGTTCACCCACGTCGTCGTGGTTCAGATGGATGGCCGGCATCACGATATGACTTGGTTTCTGACCTTTGAGCTGAATGATACGTTCACCCAAGTCGGTCTCCACCACTTCTATGCCATGTTGCTCCAGATAGGGATTCATCTCGCACTCCTCGGTGAGCATCGACTTCGACTTCACGATCTTCTTCACGTTGGCCTGCTTCAGAATGCCCAGCACAATCTCGTTAAACTCTTGGGCATCCTTTGCCCAGTGAACGATACAGCCGTTTTTCTCTGCATTCGTGGCAAATTGATCCAGGTATTCATCCAGATGGGTCACGGTGTGGCGCTTGATCTGAGAAGCCTTCTCACGCAACTGCTCCCACTCTTCCAACCCGTAGGCCATATTGTCTCGTTTGGTACGAACACTCCAGAACGTAGCGTCGTGCCACTTTGCGTATGTCTGGTTCTTTAAGAACTCTTTTGCTGCTTTATTATGTCCTGTACTCATAATCCTGCTGCTAAAATTTCAACCACATGCTTAAACTTCATATTCAGGCCCTGCTTTTTGGCAACGCCAGCCATATGCATCAGGCACGAACAGTCGGGGCCCGTCACGTATTCAGCACCCGTCTGGATATGACGTTCCAGCTTGTCCTTGCCCATCTGAGCCGATACTGCCGTCTCTTCCACGGCGAACATACCACCAAAACCGCAGCACTCGTCAGGGCGTTCCGGCTCCACCACCTCGCAACCGTCAACCAGCGCGAGCAAATCCTTAATCTTGTTGAACTTCTCTACATGCTCTTCTGATGGTGAAGAGAGACCCAGTTCACGCACGCCATGGCAAGAATTATGCAGACTCACCTTGTGCGGGAACGTACCGAGCGGATGGTTCACCTTCAACACATCGTGAAGGAATTCCACCACATCCATGGCTTTCTTGGCTGTCTCGCACTCGTGCCCGGCCAAAAGACGCTCATAGTTTACACGAATGAAAGCCGTACAACTCACCGAAGGAGCCACAACATAGTCGAACCCCTTGAATTTCTCTTCAAACTTCTCGGCCAATGGTACCGACATCTTCTCGAATCCGCCGTTAGCCATCGGCTGTCCGCAACACGTCTGTCCTTCCGGATAATCCACGTCGAGCCCCAGATGCGTCAACAGTTTATATGTGGCCACACCCACTTCCGGATAGAGTGCGTCCACATAACAGGGAATGAATAGACCGATTTTCATAATGTTGATTTGTTATTGGATTTTAAGATAAATGATTGTATCGACTGCAAATATAATAAAAAATCCGATACGTTCATCAGTTTTCCTCAATTATTTTTTCTATTGGCAACAGAAAACCGACAAAAAGAATTTGCCGTTTTGTTCAAAAAGCATTACCTTTGCATTCTAAATTGTCAAGCAACAAAGAATAATGGTAGTTTGCATAGCAGAGAAACCCAGCGTGGCACGCGATATCGCACGCATCATCGGAGCTAACGCTTCCCGACAAGGATATATGGAGGGAAACGGGTATCAGGTGACATGGACTTTCGGACACTTGTGCACCCTGAAGGAACCAGCCGACTACACACCGATGTGGAAGTCGTGGAGCCTGTCTTCACTGCCCATGATTCCCCAGCGGTTCGGCATCAAGCTCATTGAAGACGAAGGTATAAAAAAACAATTCGCCGTCATCGAGAAGCTGATGCAGGCTGCCGACGGTATCGTGAACTGCGGCGACGCCGGTCAAGAGGGTGAACTCATCCAGCGGTGGGTGATGCAGAAGGCACAGGCACATTGTCCGGTAAAGCGACTCTGGATCTCGTCGATGACCGACGAGGCTATCCGCGAGGGTTTCCAGCAGCTGAAGGATCAGTCTGAATACCAGCCGCTCTACATGGCAGGTCTCTCACGTGCCATCGGCGACTGGATTCTGGGCATGAACGCCACTCGGCTCTATACGCTGAAATACGGTCAGAATCGGCAAGTGCTCTCCATCGGGCGCGTGCAGACGCCGACGCTGGCACTCATCGTGAACCGCCAGAAGGAAATTGACAACTTCAAGCCGGAACCTTACTGGGTGCTCTCCACAATCTACCGCGACACGACATTCACCGCCACCAAAGGGCGATTCACATCTAAAGAGGAGGGTGAGGCTGCTTTCCAGGCACTCGAAGGAAAGCCCTTCACGGTGACCGACGTGCAGAAAAAGACAGGCAAGGAAATGCCGCCGCAGCTCTACGACCTCACGTCGCTGCAGGTGGACTGCAACAAGAAGTTCGGCTACTCTGCCGAAATGACGCTCAATCTCATACAAAGTCTCTACGAGAAAAAGCTGACCACCTATCCACGTGTGGATACACAATACCTCTCCGACGATATCTATCCGAAGTGCCCGGGCATCATGAACGGCCTCTTCCAGACCAAATTCGGCGGACAGGCTCCCTATGCTGAACTCGTCCGCCCATTAGGCGGAAAACCGTTGAAAAAAGACAAGAAAGTGTTCGACACATCGAAAGTGACCGATCACCATGCCATCATACCCACGGGCGTTCCTCCCCAAGGACTAAGCGATGCTGAGCAGCACGTATTCGACCTGATAGCACGCCGTTTCATAGGAGCCTTCTATCCGGAATGTAAATTCTCCACGACCACGGTTCTCGGAATCGTTGCCGAGAATGCAGATTCGCCCGACAAGTCGGCTATTGAATTCAAGGTGACTGGAAAAGAAATCCTTGATCCCGGTTGGCGCGTCGTACAGTATGTTGCGGTATCACAGCAACAACCCTCCGACGAAGAAGAAAAGGATAAGAAAGACGAGGAACGCACACTCCCAACCTTCGTAAAAGGTGAGAGCGGTCCTCACACGCCTACCCTGACCGAGAAGATGACCACACCCCCACCCTACTACACAGAAGCCACCCTGCTCCGCGCCATGGAGACAGCCGGCAAATTTGTGGAAGACGAAGAACTGCGCGCCGCCCTGAAGGAAAACGGCATCGGCCGCCCCTCATCCCGCGCAAGCATCATAGAGACATTATTCAAGCGCCACTATATCCGGCGTGAACGTAAACGTCTGGTGGCTACGCCCACGGGCATCGAACTCATCGATCTCATCAAGGAAGAACTGCTCAAGAGTTGCGAACTTACGGGAATCTGGGAGAAAAAGCTACGCGACATCGAGCACAAGACCTACGACCCAGCCCAATTCATCAACGAACTGAAGCAACAGATTGCCGACATCGTGAACCAGGTATTGGCAGACAACGAGAACCGTCGCATCACCGTGATGCCAGAAGAAAAGAAAAAGGGGAAGAAGAAATAAGCCTTCCTTTTTTGTGTATTAATCACGTCAAATCAGCCTATATATCAGAGGCCTTGCTTCCAAAGTCTGGAAGGAAGGCTTCCAATGGGTAGAAGCATCGCTTCCAAAGTCTGGAAAGAACGCTTCCACTCATTGGAAGCAAAACGGCTACTGCATACCAGAAAAACGCCATTTCCGCCCCTTATGCAATAAATGGCCATGCTTTGCGTTCTTATTAATAATGAAGAAAAGAATATTCACCGCACTACGAACAAGCACCCTCTTCCTGCTGACGGTCCTACTCCTCATGGCATGCGGCCCCGAGCACTACATGAAGAAGGGCGAGAAGGCTATGGCCATCGGTGAATACTACGACGCATCCAACTATTTCAAACGTGCCTATTCTTCCACATCCCCCAAGGAACGAGACCTACGAGGTAAAAGGGCAGCCCGATTGGCATTGGCCTACGACAAGATGGGAGCCACGCAGAAAGCCATCGCCGCCTACCGCAATCAGATTCGATACAAGCAAGACTCACTTCCCACCCATCTCAGTTTTGCCCGCCTGTTGCTAAAGAACGGCAATTACAAGGAGGCTGCCGAAGAGTTCCAGATGATTCTCGACTCCATGCCTGGCAATCAACTGGCAAAAGACGGACTGAAATCGGCCCAGACGGCTCCAAGAATCAAGCAACTGGGCTCACGCTACACGGTAAAGAAAATGGAAGTCTTCAATTCTCGCCGTGCCGACTATTCGCCCATGCTCTGCGGGGATGAGCACGACCAGCTGTTTTTCTCCAGCACTCGGAATGAGGCGCAAGGCGACGAAATCAGCGGAATAACAGGCACCAAAACCGGCGACATCTTCTATTCACAGAAAGACGATAAAGGGAAATGGGGTAAACCCCAGACCATCGAAAGCGGCCTCAACACGGAATACGACGAGGGAGCCTGCTGCTTCTCGCCCGATCAGCGAGTGATGTATTTCACCCAATGTGCCAGCGATCCTTCCTATCCGCGCTATGCCACGATCATGACCAGCAACCGCTCTGATGCGGCATGGGGTAAGGGAACGCTGCTCCAAATCTCTCGCGACACCCTTTCAAGCTATGCTCACCCCGCCATCACTCCCGATGGAGAATGGCTCTACTTCGTGAGCGACATGCCCGGCGGTGAAGGAGGACTCGACATCTGGCGCGTGCGCCTGACTGCAGCAGGAATCGGAGGAGTGGAAAATCTGGGCAAGCCCGTCAATACGGAAGGAAACGAGATGTTTCCCACTTTCCGCCCCAACGGCGATCTTTACTTCTCCAGCGACGGTCATCCGGGCATGGGCGGACTTGACATCTTCATCGCCAAGATAGGCAACGACCGGCGATATCATCTGCAACATCCCGGTTATCCGCTCAACTCGCAGGGCGATGACTTCGGCATGACGTTTGAAGGCCCCCACAACCGCGGTTTCTTCTCCAGCAACCGAGGCGACGGTCGCGGCCTGGATCATATCTATTCTTTTGAGAATCCTGAAATCATCCAGACCATCAAAGGTTGGGTCTATGAGATGGACGGCTACGAGCTGCCTGCCGCACAGGTTTATCTGGTAGGCAATGACGGCACCAACCTGAAACTTTCCGTCAAAATGGACGGCTCGTTCGAACAGGTGGTGGAGCCGGGTGTTGACTATGTCATGCTGGCCACCTGTCCCGGATTTCTGAACCACAAGGAGGAAATCAGCATCCGTCCGACAGAGAAATCGGAAGAACACGTGCTGCAGTTCCCGCTGGCCAGCATCCGTGTGCCGGTGCTGATAGACAACATCTTCTACGATTTCGATAAGGCCACACTACGTCCCGAATCTTCGGCTGCACTCGACGAACTGGTCAAGATGTTGCAAGAGAACCCCAACATCACCATCGAACTCTCTGCCCATGCCGACTATCGCGGCTCTGCCAGTTACAACAAGACACTCTCGCAGAAACGTGCTGAAAGCGTGGTGCGCTACCTGATTGACCACGGTGTGGCCAAAGACCGTCTGACCCCCGTGGGTTACGGCAAGGAGAAGCCCAAGACCATCCGCAAGAAAGTGGTGGAGAAATACCCGTGGCTGAAGGAAAACGACGTGCTCTCGGAAGTATTTATCAAGACACTCGACGAAGAGAAACAAGACATCTGCAACCAACTGAACCGCCGCACGGAGTTTACCGTGCTGCGCACTACCTATGGCATGTTCGACGAGAAGGGCCAGCTCAAGAACCCGCCAAAGCCTAAAAAAGAAGAAGCCCCCCAAGAGGGAGACTTCTATATCGATTTCTAATATGTATGCTCGTGTATGTGGAGCCTCAGTCTCCACTATCACCCTACCGCTCCGACGTAACCAAGCTATACCCCGCAACGGCCGTGAGCAGCACCATGGTGCCAAAAACCGAAAGGACACTTGCCGGGGAGACGCTGGTCACCATATCGGTGAAGAAGCCCTGCAGGGTGCCCACTATCGAAATCCAGCCTTTGGTCAGGATGAAAACGGCCACGGCAGCTACCAAACAGATAGCCGTCCAGATGCGGTTCAGACAGACGCTACGGTCAGGTAGCCGGCGCATCACCCGATTGGTGAAACCGCGATCCTGCAGTTCAACCGTATTTTCAGCGAAGAATCGCCCTATCAGTTGTTCTTCTTCCGGCAAGATTCGCTCACCGTTCACTTCTCGTATTTCTTCTCTTATTTCATCCATAGCCATTCTCCTTTAAATAGTTTGCCAATTGTTTCTTTCCTCTTGAGAGGTGTGACTTCACCGTGCCTTCCGGCATCTGCGTAATCTCCGCTATCTTGTCGATAGGCTGCCCGTCAATCAGTTGCAGTGTGATGCAGGTTCGTTCATCAGGCTTCAGGAGCGACAAGGCCTTATAGAGATCCATCTTCAGCCCCGCTGGTGTTTCACTGGCAGTTCCAGCCACCTGCTCCACATCCGTGGTCTGCTTCTGCGAACGGCGATAATCGTAAAGCACATTGTAAGCTATACGCATCAGCCACGTCTGGAATCCGGCCATCCCCTTGAAAGAAGCAATATGCGTATAAGCCTTGATGAAGGTGTCCTGCGCCAGATCATCACTCAGCGGCCCGTCTCCCAATGTCTGCGCCAGGAAGAAACGCCTGACAGGTGACTGATATTTCCTGACAAGCTGGTCAAAGGCCCGCTTGTTGTGGAATACCGCCACCTGTGCAACGAGAGAGATGTCGCTGAGTTGTGCCATCAGTCAATTATTGTTTGGCAGGCATGATGAGCCAAAGCACGGGATAGAGGATGATTCCGCAGAAAGCCGTGAACAGCGTCAGCACCGCGTATGCCACGCGCATCACCGTGGGATCAAGGTCCAAATACTCTGCAATTCCTGCACACACACCGCCTAAGATCCTGTCGTTAGAGCGGTAAAGTCTTTTCTGATCACTCATATCTTTCTTTATTATTTCGTTATTTGTTTCCATTTTCCACATGATTGATTTCGTTGTTCAACACTTCTTCCTGCTCCTTCTTCTTGTTGGAAGAGCGGGCTATGAAAGCCTGACCCAAGCCGTAGAAGAACAATATCACACCGATACCTTGCAGCAAGTCGCCGATGATGAAATAACCGCAGGCCACCAAGCCCAGACCGAGGAAGATATTCCTCAACCCTCTGTTCTTCAGGTCTTCATCCGTGGCAGTAGGAGTGCTCAGCGCCTCTTGCGGGATGGGCTGTCCGTTCTCCATGGCTTTTTCGGCCAGTTTCAGCCGTTGGTTGCGGTTTCTCACAATCAGCCAGATGATGAGGATTAGCGCAATGAAAGGAGCTAGGCAAATCAACAGTACGAAAAGCACAGCCAGGATAGCCAGCACGGTAGCCCAGGCACCCATGTGATCGATGTTCTTCAGCGCATCGAACATATCTTCATCGTCGAAACTGTCCCAATCGGCAGGTGCCGGCATGTTATACTGAACCGAAGCGGTATCCGTGCTGGTGGTGTCGCTATATGCCACGATGCCCGTTGTGTCATCGTCGGCTGCATTTACATTGACGCTCACCACCTTATTACCCGTTGTTGGGTCCTGCACGTTGAGCGTTACGTTAGGATTGTGACGATGCTTTTGTGCCATCGCCTCGTTGCCGGCTGTCAGAGTGAGCAGCATCAGCATTGCTATCAGACTTTTCTTCATATTCATAACTCTTTTGAGATTTAAATTTGTCTGTTAGACGATGCAAAGATACAAAAAGTTGCAGCATTGTGAAAAAAAAATAGTAATTTTGCAACGTGATGGTATTGCCTCCTGATTTCATTTCACAGACCAAGCCCGTTTTCGGCGATTCACTATGGGCTGATTTCCTCCACGCCATGGAGGAAGAACCGCCTGTGAGCATCCGTCTGAATCCCTTGAAGACTGAGGGATGGGAAGTGATTGAGGGCGAAGCCGTGCCCTGGTGTCGCGGCGGCTATTACTTGAAGCAGCGGCCGCAATTCACTTTCGACCCTCTGCTCCATGCCGGAGCCTATTACGTGCAGGAAGCATCTTCCATGTTTCTTGACGAGGTGCTTCGGCAGCACATGGATCCCAGGGTTTCCTGCGCGTTGGATTTATGTGCGGCACCCGGTGGCAAATCCACAGTATTGAGGGCTGCCTTACCCACCGATTGTATTCTGGTGAGCAACGAGCCGAAAGGCAAACGGGCGCAGATTCTTTCGGAGAACATCCAGAAATGGGGAGCACCCCGTTCGTATGTCACCAATCTATACCCCCGCGATTTCCGCAAGGCAAAGTTGCAATTCGACTTGATTCTCGTGGACGCGCCATGCTCCGGCGAAGGAATGTTCCGCAAGGACGAAGGAGCTATCCATGAATGGAGCAAGACTAACGTGGAGAAATGTTGGCGGCTGCAACGCGAGATTCTGGAAGATGCATGGCAATGCCTGTGTCCTGGCGGACTGCTTATTTATAGTACGTGTACATTTAATACACAGGAGAACGAGGAGAATGTGCGCTGGATGAAGGAAGAACTCGGAGCCGAAGTGCTGCCCGTTGACATTCCAAGTGAATGGAACATCACGGGATCCTTGCTCAAGGGTTTCACGGCCCCCGTCTATCGGTTCATTCCCGGCAGGACGCGTGGCGAAGGTCTCTTTATGGCAGTTCTCAAGAAAGGTGGTGAAACAGAGGCGGATGGCCGCAAACTGGAAAAAGGACTCCAGAAGTTGAAAGTCATCTATAAGGCGCAAGAAGCAGAGGATTACCCCAAAGCAGAACTTACCTACCAGCAAGCCCTGCAATATCTTCGCCGCGAAGCCCTGGTGCTTCCGGAAGATACACCCAAGGGAATCATTACCGTCACCTTCAAAGGCCTCCCTTTAGGCCAAATGAAGAATCTCGGGCCTCGCGCCAATAACCTATATCCCAAAGAATGGAGAATCAAAAGCACTCATATACCTGCAGAATATGAAACAATACTTAGATATCCTTGACCGCATTCTCAAAGAAGGCGTCGAGAAAGGCGACCGCACCGGTACAGGCACGCTGAGCATCTTCGGTACACAGTCGCGCTACGATCTGGAGAAGGGATTCCCCCTGCTCACCACCAAGAAACTCTATCTGAAAGGAATCATCCACGAACTGCTGTGGTTCCTCAAGGGAGACACGAACATCAAGTATCTGCTCGACAACAACGTCCACATCTGGGACGAATGGGCCGACGAGAACGGCGACCTCGGACCTGTCTATGGGCACCAATGGCGTTCATGGCCCGACTATGAGGGCGGCACCATCGACCAGATTAAGTACGTGCTCGACCAGATTCAAAACAATCCCAACTCGCGCCGCATGATTGTATCCGCATGGAATGTAGCCGAAGTGAACAAGATGGCGCTGCCTCCTTGTCATACGATGTTCCAGTTCTATGTGGCCGACGGACGGCTTTCGCTCCAGCTCTACCAGCGCTCTGCCGACACCTTCTTAGGCGTTCCGTTCAATATTGCCTCCTATGCCCTCCTCTGCATGATGATGGCACAGGTGTGCGGATTGCGCCCCGGCACATTCATCCATACCACTGGCGACACCCATCTCTATCTGAACCATCTGGATCAGGCACGCCTGCAACTCACCCGTGAGCCTCGACCGTTGCCCGTGATGAAGCTGAATCCGGATGTTAAGGATCTCTTTGATTTCAAGTATGAGGATTTCAAGCTGGAGGGATACGACCCCTGGCCACATATTAAAGCGGAGGTAAGCGTATGATAAGCATCATAGCAGCCGTGGCCAAGAACAGGGCCATCGGATTCAAGAACAAGCTATTGTATTGGCTACCCAACGACCTGAAGCGTTTCAAGTCATTGACCACCGGCCACACCATCATCATGGGCCGCAAGACCTTTGAATCGTTGCCCAAAGGCGCACTTCCCAACCGCCGAAACGTAGTGCTGAGCCGTTCCCAGCAGGAGTTCCCCGGTTGTGAAGTATTCCCTTCGCTGAAAGAAGCCCTCAAGCATTGTTCACCCGACGAAGACATCTACATCATCGGCGGCGCATCCGTCTATACGCAGGCAATGCCACTGGCCGACCGTCTCTGCCTGACGGAGATTGACGACATTCCCGCCGAAGCAGACGCATTCTTCCCTCCCTACGACGATTGGAACGAGGCAGAGAGGGAAGAACACCCGACCGACGAAAAGCATGCCTTCCGCTATGCTTTCGTGGATTATGTCAGAGAGAGCAACGCTTAGTCATCCACGGGGAAATCAGCCACAGGCAACCGGCGCTCAAAGGCAGAACCGAAAGAGATGATGGTCTCTGAGCGTGAAAGGCCAAGAGGCTGCAACTTGTCGTGGATGATGTTCAACAGGTGGTGATTGTTAAAGGCATAAATCTTGATAAACATATCATAGTCACCCGTTGTGTAGTGGCATTCCACCACCTCTGGGATATCCTTCAGGGCCGTAACCACTTTGTCGAAACTCTCTGGGTGCTTCAGGTTCAGTCCCACATAAGCACACGTTTCATAACCGATCTTCTCGGGATCGATAACAAACTGCGAACCTTTCAGCACACCAAGGTTATTCAGTTTCTGAATACGCTGATGAATGGCAGCGCCACTCACATTGCAAGCGCGGGCCACTTCCAGGAAAGGCACACGTGCATCCTCAGCAATCATTTGGAGGATTTTCTTGTCTAATTTGTCTAAATTGTGATGAGCCATATTGCTTGTATTTAAGTTTATAAGTTTCAGGTTTCAAGTTCCAGGTTTCAAGTTCCAGGTTTCAAGTTCCAGGTTTCAAGTTTAAAGTTTCAAGTTTCAGGTTTCAGAAGAAGCCCGCGCGGAAGCAAATTGCCACTTCGTTCTCGCTTCGCTCGCGATATCTCCGATATTCTTCACTCTTCACTCTTCACTTTTCACTCTTCACTCTTTTCCGTTGCACTATAGTTGATGGTATAGGCATTGGCGCGGCGCAAAGCCTGTTTCACTTCGTTGATGACCTGCATGTCTGTCTCGCGGTCGGCTTTGATGGAAACCACCTGCCTTTTCATATCTTCGGGTTGCATACGCTGGCGTTCGGCCTTCACGTAAGCCTCCACATCATCCACGGTAGCCAGTTTGTCGTTCAGCTGGATATGTGTTTTGCCATCTACCTTACCTATATAAATAAAGGTAACCGTCGATTTCTTCACCAGTTTGGTAATCTCCGTTCCGGCAGGCACCTGATACTTCACCTTCAACGGAACGCTCCGCATATGAGTCACAATCATAAAGAAGAAGAGCACCGTGAATATGAGGTCAGGCAGAGCCGCTGTGTTCAGCCCTGGCATCTCTCTCTTCTCTCTATCTCTGAATATGCTCATTGTTTCTGGGTTTCAGGTTTCAAGTTTCAGGTTTCAGTTATCGTTAGGGTTAGGGTTAACGTTATCGTTGTCGTCATACTCCTCCGCCACTCTTTGCGGATAATATTGCTGCAGGGCCTCACGCTGACTTTCGCTGCATCGGCTGTAAGCCTTATGATACACTTTTACAGCCCGCTGCTCGCGCAACTGCCGATAAGCCGCCACAATCTCATTTTGCAGATGAAAATAAGTATCGTAATCCGACTTCGGGTCGGTCTTCACCTGCAGGATATGCTTCGTTCGCAACTGCTCTTGTCCAGCAAAGGCCACGATGCGCTGGCGCAACTGCTTCATGCTCGTCAGGCTGTCGTCAACAAACAACTGCCCCTTCTCGTCAATCTCCAGCTTCATCACGTTCTCACGGCTCACATCCGTCAGCTGCTCCTGCTTTTCATTATCCATGGGAGGCAGTTGCCGCTGAAGCCCCTGGTCACGATCCATCGAGGTCGTCACCAGGAAGAAGATGAGCAGCATGAACGAGATATCCGCTGTGGATGTCGTGTTCAGCGCAGGTATTTTGTGTGAGCGATGCTTAAACATATAGTCAGGATTGCAACAATAAAGAGGATGATGACCGTCCAGATAAACATATCAGCCACGGAACCGCCGATGAGCCAGCTCAACAGCAAAGTCAAGCCGACCAGTCCTATAACGCCAATGGCCAGACGGTTACTGAGCCACGACTGCTCCCGCGAGTGTGCAGCCCGCCAAAGACTGAAGCCTGTAGTCAGCAAAGCTCCAGCCACAGCCACATACATCAGTATAATCATCAAGTCAGCCATACGAGGTTTCAGGTTTCAAGTTTTAAATTTCTTTCATTCATTTATTCTGAAAGCGTTTTCTGAAGAAAACGATGACAAGTTTCAGGTTTCAAGTTTCAGAAAAAGCCCGCGCGGAAGCAAATTCTTCACTCTTCACTCTTCACTCTTAACTTTTCACTTTCCCCAGCACATCCAACAGCGAGATGGCCGATTCCTCCATCTGAGCCGTCAGGTGGTCAATCTTGGAGAGGATATAGTTATAGAACAACTGCAGGATCAAGGCCACGATGATACCGAAGATAGTCGTGATCAGCGCCACCTTCATACCGCCTGCCACAATAGTAGGCGAAATGTCACCCGCAAACTCTATCTGGTCAAAAGCCATCACCATACCAATCACCGTACCCAGAAATCCCAACGACGGAGCGATGGCGATACACAAAGTAATCCACGAACAGCCCTTCTCCAGCTTGGCCAACTGCACCGAACCGTAACTCTGGATAGAGCGCTCGATGGAATCCATCGGTTCCTTGATGCGCATCAGTCCCTGATAGCAGATACTGGCCACGGGCCCACGAGTCTCACGGCAAAGCGTCTTGGCTCCTTCCACATCACCCTCTTTCACCTTCTTCTCAATATCGGCCATCAGCCGTTTGGCATTGATCTCCGAAAGTGAAAGATAGATGATGCGCTCAATGCAGAAAGCCAGACCTATCACCAATACGGCGGCTATGACCGACATAAAGCCATTGCCACCCTCCACGAATTTGTCACGGAGCGTCTGGTGCAGCCCAGTCTCCTCTTCTTGCGCCCATAAAGGCAAAGAGAAGAACAGCATCCAGCCCATCGCTCCTATCTTCATTAAAAGCTTCATTTTCAGTCTAAATCTTACGAATTCTAACGAATAACCTCTATTTTGGTTGCAAAATTACGAAAAAACGAGAGCAGGACAAAATAAACTCATTTATTTTTTATGCAGAGTGCATTGTAATTTATGAAAAATTACGAATAAGTGAGCACAAAAGCAAATAAAACTTGTTTTAATTTGTTTTGTCGAACGAAAGTAATTTAACCAAATAGTTAATCTTGTTCTTCTCATCATTCTTTCGTATCAGTTATTCGTACTGATTCTGCGGAGTGTATCCGGGATCGATAGGAGCGAACGGTATTCTGGCTGATGGCCATGATGTGCTGCAGTTCCTCGTCTTTCTTCCCTTGATGCTCCATGAAGGCGAAAAGGATGTACTTGGCGGAGAGGTGGTTGTAGTCTTGCTCCATGTGCGTGATGAATGCAGCATCTACGGTGCGGCAGTATTCGATGCAGTCGTTGAAGTCGTTGCGGCTCCATCTCACGGTGGTTCCTCCCGTAGTTATCTCTTCATAGCGTTCCCTTCCGTTCTGGAGCTGTGCTCCCTGTCTGGCTTGCAGCTCGGAGATTTTCTGCGTGAGCCGTTCCACCTCCTTGGTGTCTGTCTTTCCCTCCTTCTGCAGAATTTTCAGTTGGTAGCGGTAGCCTTCCAACTGCTGTTTCGTGGTGAGCAGTTCCTGGCGTTCTTTCTTGCTGCGCTTGTACAGGATGATGACGATAATGGTGACGATCAGCAAAACGAGGGCGGCCAGGAAAAGGAGCGTGCTCAGCTTGGCTCTCTCGCGTCCCCTTTGTAGGTCGCTGTCTATTTTTTGTTGCAGTCCCCGTATGTCGTCCTGTTTCTCCTTTTGTGCGATGCTGTCTTTCAGTGCTGCTATCTTCATGGCCGTCTCGCTAGCCGTCTTGTAGTCACCCTCTTCCTGCTGGCTGTCATACATGGCCTGCAGGATTTCCACCTTCAGGTAGCGGTTGTCTGTTTGCAGGGCTTTCTGCCACATCTCCTTCGCCTGCATCCGATCACCTTTCTTATAGTAGATGCGAGCCAGGCCTTTGTAAGTATGTGCATCAGGTTGAATGTTATATGCCTTATTTAAGTATTTCTCCGCTAAAGATATGTCGTTATTTGTGTAAATCAGTCCTATGTTGTCGTAAAAACTAACTCTTTCATTTTGGGGGAGTTTTTCAATATATGGTATTATTTGATTCAAATAGTAAGTAGCAGAGTCGTTTTTATTGATGTTATTATAAGAAACAAGCATAGACATGAGAGAATATGCTATTTCATATTGATCCTTTAATTGATAAGCTGTTTTTAGTGCTAATTTACTGTAATCTAAAGCGATATCGTTTTCTTTTGCTTTCTGATTAATATGTGCTAAAGTCTAATATATGTAATGGATTAACTTGAGTTCATGGGGGGTATCTTTCACCAACTTCTCAGCTTCTTTAAGTGCGAGGATAGCCTTTTTATTATCTCCCAGATTCTCCAAGATCGTAGCTTTATAACCGTATGCTCGTGCCAACTTTCCCTTATCAAGATGATCTTTATAATACTTGATAGAGATTTCCAATGGCTCTGCAGACTTTATTTGTTTGCGCAATCTTATCTCTGTTCTCATTTTCAACAGCCAGTAGTATGCAAGACATTCCTCATCGTTAATGGTTTCAGGGGCAATGGCGTTAAGCCTACTCATAACCTTTTCGTTGCTTACATGGTCTGCGTGATTGTCTATATCTTCTAATTGTTGCAATATACTGTTATTATTACAACTTGTAATAGCAATTAATAGAATAGATAAATATAAAGATTTCTTCATTTTGTTTGATTTTAGATTGCAAAAGTACAATAAAAACTTCAATTGCTATAATAATTTGCAGTATTTTAGTTTCGTTGCTGTTGCAAAACCTGCTGTGGCGAATGTGTTGCAAATAATGCAACTTGTTGATTTCCATTAAATTGCAAATGTTTTCTTCTGCAACATCTTCTTCTGTTTGCAACGCTAAAAACTTGGAAATAGATTATCTTACTCCTAATTTTGCCTTCGGAAATCAAATGACAAGTAAAGTTAAAACATATATAAACCTAAAAATAAGAATAATGAAAAAGTTAATGATGACAGTGTTCATAACAACACTCATTCCTGTAGTTGGTAGTTATAATAACAAAGGGTGCTTTTGTCATGCAGAAGAGTTGAGTAATCCATATCCTTCAAATTGGCCTGATGTCCTGCCTGTCTATGATTCCTATTATGACAGTAGTACTAACCAACTATGTATCTATGGTGCAGCGTCGAGTACCGTGATTAGTGTGAGGGTATCATGTCGTGGGAAAGAAGTTCTCTATGACGAGGTTTCCTCAGAACAACTTCCAGCATGGTACGACTGCAGCAGTTATGATAGTGGCACCTATCTGGTTGTCATTTCTGCAGGCGACACTATATTGAGTACATTTAGTTTTACTAAAGAATAAGCGAGTTTTTATTCACTATATTTATTAACAATTTAAATTATTAGTCATTATGAAAAAGTATTTATTTATTGCAGTTGCATTCATTGGAATGCTGTTTGTGACATCGTGTGAGAGTGACAACGAAGGCTATGTTGATATTCCCAAGACTTCAACAATAGTGGTTGAACAGAATTGTAAAACCCTCACGGCATTGGAACAGTATAACCAGACTCAGAAAAGCAAGGTTGTTCAGACACGTGGATTCTGGGGCTGGCTTGGGCGTATCGTTAAAACCGTCTCTGCTGATGTAATAGGAGCAGGAGCCGCTATACTTGCAGAGCAGGCAACAATTGGTTCATTAACGTCATTAAACGGTGCTGTAGGAACAGTCGCTACGGTTATTGTTGGTATAGGTGGGGCTGTCCCTGCTTCGATAGCAGCCTGGAATTCTGATTGTGCAATTGTTGCGTATGAGCCTCAGAATCAGGTTTTAAACAATGTCATATCATGTGATAGGCAGAATCTTTTAATAACCGGAGGACCACAAAAGGACTACTCCACTGAGTTGCCTGGAGATAATATTTTTGCTGAGATAGATTTTCCTGAAGACATGGACATCATAAAGGCTACAGGCGTATATCATAATCTTGTAATCAATGAATCTGAGATACATTCAAAACCGACAAACACCTACGGATTGAATAGTCCTGATTTAGGACATGATGACCCAGGAGATGTGCTATGCGAAGATCTTGACGATTACATTGAGAGCAGAGATTATGCATCTGTTTTCAATACAGCATGGAATAATATCCCGAATTATATGGGAACAGAAAGCTTCAATTATAGTTCGTATTTAAATAGTGTGTGTCCTGCATCAAGCAATGTAAAAAGTACTTACCTCTTGTTCCTTCAGGCATTGAATAATGATACATCAATTACCAGCCTGAGCGATGTGATTGACTTGGTTAATGATTATGTGGATATCATCGAGACCAACAATGAGTTCTCGCAGGAGGAGCGTGAGCATATTTATGCTGGGTTGGCCGTGGCCGCTTATAGTTATAAACTGTGGTCGGGTAAAATAGTCCCGGAAGGTGGTGAGCCATTAGAAAATTGAATACTATCTGGAGAATCAGGGTATTAGGAAAAATACCCTGATTCCGCATGTTTCTTTGAATCTTTTTTGTGATGTTGTATAAAATCACTACCTTTGCGGTTTGTATTTCGAATAATCAACAAAAAGAATATAGAAAATGAAGAAGTATTTGTTTTTGATCAGTATTGTGCTGCATGCCTATACGGTGGCTGCACAGACGGTAGTGAAGGATTCGGTGACGGGTAGTCCGGTGGCTCAGGCCAGTGTGCTCAATGAGAAGGGATTGGCATTGGGACAAACGGATATGGAAGGACGCTTGCCTGACCTGAAGGGGGCGCGAAGCATCAGCATCAGCCATATCGGCTATGCCGCGAAGAATAAGAGTGTGGCCGAGCTGGGAGAGGAACTGCTGCTATCGCCGGTGGCCTATCCCGTCAGAGAGGTGGTGAAGGAGATGGACAAGCCCCATTGCCTCAGGCTGAAATGCTACATCAGAAGATACATGCTGAATGATTGCCTGGTGATGAAAAAGGATACGGTGGATGCTCCGCCCATCATTTCGTTTACAGATGGTATCTGCAATCTCTATCTGTTCGATGAAGAATCTGTCAATCTCACCAAGGCCCGCTCCCTGGTGACGAGGAACGTATTGAACCAAACACAGGTGAAAGAGCAGAAGGAGTATCTCTTCTCTACCGGTATGACCTCTTATCTGGAGAAGGCAAAGCAATATATAAAGAAGGGCAAGATGGAAGTGAGGGGCGACACCTGCCGCCAGGAATTGTATCGGGTGAAAAAGGACGAGAAATTCAGAAGGGCTGTCATCGTAAGGGATACCGTGAACAAAACGATTCACGTGGATGTGGATCGCCTGGCTCCGAAAGGCTCGCTGACGGTCAACCTCGGAATTCTCAAAACGCAAAGGCTGGTTGATGCCGAGTCGTTCGTGTATCGCCTGTCGGGCTATGAAAAGGTGGGACAAAGCGAATTGCTGGCCTATCGCTCGGTGATTCACGAGAAGGATCGGAGTCTGGGTATCCTGCCTAATATGACGATTGACTACTGGAAATTCGTGGAATTCTATCCCTTCGAAGCTGAGTTCCTGACACACAAGGAGTACAGAGAGGATAAGAAGGCGTTGAAAGACAGCGAAATGACCTTTGAGGACATTGACCGTATCAAGAAGGCCATCAATGTGCCCGCTCTGTCACCTGAGATAGAGCAGAAACTCTCAGAAACTATGCAATGGTTTGAAAAGCAAAAGAAAAACGAGAATTAAAGCGTAATACAATGAGTGATAGATTTTTAAACATTATCGTCGCCCTTTGCCTGATTGGTGCTTCCATCATGGGAAGCCTGGCATGGTGCTGCTATCAAAAGATGCAGGCCTATGATGAACAGATAGAGATTGTCGCAGCAGACAGTATCTTATAAGCAATAGTTATCTGAATGTTTAGGTAATAGATGTAGTGTTTTCAAAGTGTTTCAGAAAAATAAAACACTTCACGAATCAATGTAACTTGCATAATAATAAGGGGTTGTGGTGAAGGGTTAAGACCCACCCCAACTAGAGACCCACCCCAGCCCTCCCTGTTTAGGGAGGGAGTTCTGTGAGGATTAAGGTAATGGTTGTCGTTGACATTTTTGTCTCTTCTTTAAAAATAACTAGAAAATTCATTTCATTCGATGATGTTTTGCCTTCCAAAGTATCATCAAACGGACTTCAATCTATCATCAAACGAACTTCAAAACATCATAGATTGAAGACCAAAACATCATCGAACGGAATACATTCCAGTTATCCAAGTGACTAAGATTTTGGAAGTCTAAATGTATCATTTGCAAGGCGTAACTCTATCATTTACGATGCACAAGTGACACATTTACGAATGGCCTGTTCGAAAAGCTCCCTCCCTAAGCAGGGAGGGTTGGGGTGGGTCTCCAGTTGCGGTGGGGCTCCCTGTTTGGGCTTCTTCAAACCCTTCACCGTAAAACACAGAAATGCAGGCTGTTGTGCGGAATCATGAATAGTTTTCACGACAGATGAACTATATGTATTGAGGACACTTGTTGATAACCGCTCCGCATAGAGAGATAAATATTGTAAAAAATTTCATGGTTCGCTATAAATTTTGTATTTTTGCAGATTGAAAACCTAAAACAAGCAAAGATGTTTAAGAAAGAAGTATATATTGAACGCCGTAAAGAACTGCGAAACAACGTGGAAAGCGGCATTATCCTGCTCTTCGGCAACAATGAGGCTCCCTGCAACTATCCGGGCAATGCCTACTATCCGATGCGTCAGGATTCTTCGTTCCTGTATTATTTCGGACAGCAGCGCGACGGGCTGGTGGGTGTGATTGACATCGACAACGGCACGGAGACGCTGGTGGGCGATGACATCGACATTGAGGATATCGTATGGTTCGGGTCGGTGGATTCCGTCAGAGACATGGCCGATCAGGTGGGCGTAGCCCTCACGGCTCCCATGAAGCAGCTGCAGGCTATCTGCAACGAGGCACTCAGGCTGAAGCGGAAGATTCATTTCCTGCCGCCTTACCGCCACGACACGAAGATACAGCTGTTCGACCTGCTGGGCATTCATCCCGCACAACAGAAGGAATCGGCTTCGACGGAACTCATCATGGCCATCGTACACATGAGGGAAGTGAAGTCGGAACTGGAGGTTGCAGAGATTGAGAAGGCTTGCGCCGTGGGCTACGAGATGCACACGACGGCCATGCGGCTGACACGTCCCGGCGTGACGGAGAAATATATTGGCGGACAGGTGGATGGCATGGCCCACTCGCTGGGTATGCACGAGAGTTTTGCCACCATCTTCACACAGCACGGTGAGATCATGCATGGCAATCCGTCGTTCAACAAACTGGAGGAAGGCCGTCTGGCGCTCTGCGATGCCGGTGCGGAGAACGAGGAGTTCTACTGCTCTGACAATACCCGTACGTATCCCGTGAGCGGCAAGTTCACACAGCGACAGCTGGAAATCTACAGCATCGTGGAGGCCTGTCACGACTACGTGCTCGACGTGGCCAAGCCCGGTATCCTTTGGTATGACGTACACATGGAAGTGTGCCGCATGATGACACGCCGACTGAAGGAAGTGGGACTGATGAAGGGCGATGTGGAAGAAGCCGTACAGGCTGGTGCGCACGCCATGTTCCTGCCTCACGGACTGGGTCACATGATGGGTATGGACGTACACGATATGGAAGGTCTGGGGCAGAACTTCGTGGGATTCGACGATGAGATACAGCCCTCCACCCAATTTGGCACCAATGCCCTTCGCTGCGGCAAACGGCTGAAGGAGGGTTTCGTGATGACCGACGAGCCCGGCATCTACTTCATCCCGGCTCTCATTGACGACTGGCGCAGCCAGGGACTCCATAAGGATTTCATCAACTACGACCTGCTGGAGACCTACAAGGACTTCGGCGGTATCCGCATTGAGGACGATATCCTCATCACGAAGGATGGTTGCCGCTTCCTGGGCGAGAAGCGCATCCCATATCATCCGGCGGACATGGAGGAAATGAGAAATTGAGAAAATGAGAAATTGAGAGAATGAGAAATTGAGGAATTGAGGTAATTCATGAACGAAGTTCATAAATTGAGAAATTAATATAGAAACATTATTCAGAAAAGAACAAAAAATGAAGAAAATCATGACTTTGGCACTCTTGGCTATGATGGCCATCGGTGCACAGGCGGAAGAGAAGAAGGATTCGGAGAATCCCAACAAGCCTGTATTTACAACGATCAAGGAACTGCCCATCACCAGCGTGAAGAACCAGAACCGCTCAGGCACGTGCTGGGCCTACTCTACCCTCTCGTTCTTTGAGAGCGAGATCCTGAAGAAGACGGGCAAGACGTACGACCTCTCAGAGATGTTCGTGGCCAATAAGGACTATATGGACCGTGCGTGGTTGACCGTACGCATGCATGGCGACAGCCAGTTCTCACAGGGCGGTTCGGCAGGCGACGTGCTGGTCATCCTGCGCGAAAAGGGTATCGTGCCTGAAACAGCTATGGCAGCTCCCGGCAGTATGACGGGTGACTCTCTGGCCAACTTCAACGAGTTCTTCTCGGTGATGGAACCTTACGTGGCCGCCGTCAGCAAGAGTTCAGCCAAGAAGATGTCGGGACAGTGGGCCGTAGGTCTGCAGGGCATTCTCGACGCCTATCTGGGCAAGTGCCCCGATGAGTTCACCTACGAAGGAAAGAAATACACCCCGAAGAGTTTCGCCCAAAGCCTCGGACTGGACTGGAACGACTACGTGAGCATCACGAGCTACACGCACCATCCCTTCTACACCGACTTTGCCGTAGAAGTGCAGGACAACTGGCGCTGGGAGCGTTCCTACAACGTGCCGATGGACGAGATGATGCGCATCATCGACAACGCACTCGCCAATGGCTACACCGTGGCTTGGGGCGGTGACGTGAGCAGCGACGGCTTCACCCGCGACGGACTGGGCATTGCCGTTGACGACAAAGCCACACAGAGTCTGGCCGGAAGCGATCAGGCCAAATGGACCAAGATGACGGCTGCCAAGAAGAAGAGCGTCATCGACTCACTGGGCGTGAAGGCTCCCGAGATTGTTCCCACACAGGAACTCCGCCAGCAGGAGTTTGACAACTGGACGCTGACCGACGACCACGGCATGCACATCTACGGCGTGGCCAAAGACCAGAACGGCAAGGAATACTACATGGTGAAGAACTCGTGGGGCATCACCGGCAACTACAAGGGAATCTGGTACATGACCAAGAGTTTCGTTGCCGCCAACACGATGGATTTCATGGTCAACAAGAACGCCATTCCCAAGGATATCCGCAAGAAGCTGGGCATCTGAGCATGCACTCGCCTACCCGTCCCCGCTCAGGGTGAGGGGAAGCGGAATTTAATTTCCAAACGTTAAAAAAGCAGTGGTTTTTGAAGATTTTTGTCAAAAGCCACTGCTCTTTCGTTTTTATTTGTTAACTTTGGAGCGCATTATGTGCATAATGCACAAACCTACCATATACCCGTTTCAACAGCGGCCCCCTATAGGAAAAGAAAATAAAAACGATATAAATGCATTTCAAATGGAATTACGAAGCACCTACACCACAGCAGATTCAGGCGGCTGAAGACCTCGGCAGCAAGTTGGGTATCAGCCACTTGCTGGCGCGAATCCTTTTGCGCAGAGGCATCACCACTGAGTCGGCGGCAAAGCGTTACTTCCGTCCACAACTGAACGACCTCATCAATCCCTTCCTGATGAAGGATATGGACGTGGCCGTGGACCGTCTGAACGACGCAATGGGACGCAAGGAGCGCATCATGGTGTACGGCGACTACGATGTAGATGGATGCACGGCTGTTGCGCTGGTGTATAAATTCCTGCAGCGTTTCTATTCCAACATTGAATACTATATCCCCGACCGCTACGACGAAGGATATGGTGTGAGCAAGAAAGGAATAGACTATGCCAAGCAGGCTGGTGTGAAACTTATCATCATCCTCGATTGCGGTATCAAGGCCATCGAGGAGATAGCCTATGCCAAGGAACAGGGCATAGACTTCATTATCTGCGACCACCACGTGCCCGACGAGGTGATGCCTCCGGCAGTGGCCATCCTCAACCCCAAGCGTGAGGATGACCCCTACCCGTTCAAGCATCTCTGCGGATGCGGCGTGGGCTTCAAGTTCATGCAGGCTTTTGCCAAAAACAACGGCATACCTTTCTCGCAACTGATCCCGCTGCTCGACTTTGTGGCCGTGGCCATCTCGGCTGACATTGTGCCTGTAGTGGATGAGAATCGCATCCTGGCCTATCACGGACTGAAACAACTCAACCAGAATCCGACCGTCGGACTGAAATCAATCATCGACATCTGCGGCCTCTCCGGGCGCGACATCTCGATGAGCGACATCGTGTTCAAGATCGGTCCCCGCATCAATGCCTCCGGCCGTATGGAGAACGGCAAGGAGAGCGTGGATCTGCTGGTAGAGAAGGATTACAACAGCGCCTTGGAGAAAGCCAAGCACATCAACGAATACAACGAGCAGCGACGCGACATTGACAAGCAGATGACCGAAGAGGCCAACCAAATCGTGGCCCGCATCGAAAATCAGTACAAGCGGAAGTCCATCGTTCTCTATGACGAGAACTGGAAGAAAGGCGTCATCGGCATCGTGGCTTCCCGTCTGACGGAAATCTACTACCGTCCCACGGTGGTCATCACCCGCGACGGAGACCTTGCCACGGGTTCTGCCCGCTCCATAGCAGGTTTCGATGTGTATAGCGCCATCAAGAGTTGTCGCGACCTACTGGTCAACTTCGGTGGCCATACCTATGCCGCCGGCATCACCCTCAGATGGAAAGACGTGCCAGAGTTCCGCAACCGTTTCCTGAAGTATGTGGAAGAGCATATCATGCCCCAACAGACAGAGGCATCGCTCGATATCGATGTGGTGGTTGACTTCAAGGACATCACCCGCAAACTCCATAACGACCTGAAACGCTTCGGCCCGTTTGGTCCCGGCAATGAGAAGCCCGTGTTCTGCACGAAGAACGTCTATGACTTCGGCACTTCCAAGGTGGTAGGCCGCGAGCAGGAGCACATCAAGCTCGAACTCGTAGATTCCAAGTCGAACAACGTGATGAACGGCATCGCTTTCGGACAGAGTGCCTCAGCCCGTTACATCAAGAGTAAGCGCGCCTTCGACATTGCCTATACCATCGAAGACAATATCTACAAACACGGTGACGTGCAGTTGCAGATAGAGGACATCCGGGCATCGGAAGACGAAGAGTGAAGAAACCGATTTGCAGAATCGCTTTCAGAATGGGCTCATGAAGGAATCTTTTTCCAGATACAATAATCTATTACAGACTTACTGGGGCTATGAGGATTTCCGCGGCATTCAGCGGGAAATCATTGAGAGCATCACCAGTGGGCACGACACGCTTGGCCTGATGCCCACAGGTGGTGGCAAAAGCATTACTTTCCAGATACCGGCCTTGGCTATGCACGGGGTCTGCGTGGTCGTCACTCCCCTTATTGCGCTGATGAAGGACCAGGTGGCCCATCTGCGCCACATCGGCATTCAGGCAGCTGCCATCTACAGCAGCATGAGCCGCGAGGAGATTATCACCACCCTCGAAAACGCTGTCTTCGGCGGAGTGAAGATTCTCTATGTCTCACCCGAACGACTCGGCAGCGAGCTCTTCCAGAAGAAACTTTCCCACATGCACGTCAGCTTCATCACCGTGGATGAAGCCCACTGTATCTCCCAATGGGGCTACGATTTCCGTCCCTCCTACCTGGAAATCAGGAACTTGCGGAAGCTGAAGCCTGATGCCCCCGTGCTGGCCCTCACCGCCACAGCCACACCAGAGGTGATTGAAGACATTCAGGAGAAGCTGCAGAAACCTGATGCCCAAGACGGTTTCCAAGTTTTCCGCATGAGCTATGAGCGCAAGAATCTGGCCTATATCGTGAGGAGGGCTACCGACAAGGAAGCCCAGCTGCTCCATATCCTGCAGTCAGTGGCAGGATGCGCCATCGTCTATGTGCGCAGCCGTAAGAAGACGAAAGAAATAGCCAACCTGCTGATACAGAACGGGATTACCGCCCTGAACTATAATGCCGGCCTTGATGCCGAAGTCAGGGACGAACGCCAGGAGCAATGGCAGAACGATCAGGTGCGCGTGATGGTGGCGACCAATGCCTTCGGTATGGGTATCGACAAGTCTGACGTCCGACTGGTCATCCACATGGACTGCCCCGACTCCTTGGAAGCCTATTTCCAGGAAGCCGGACGTGCCGGACGCGACGGACAGAAGAGTTATGCCGTATTGCTCTATAATGACCATGACCGCGCAAAACTGACCAAACGCATAGGCGACACTTTCCCCGAGAAAGACTATATATATAAGGTGTATGAGCACCTGGCCTATTTCTATCAACTGGCCGTGGGAGACGGTTACGGAATGACAAAAGACTTCGACATTGATCAATTCTGCCGTTCGTTCAAGCATTTCCCCATACAGGTGGACTCGGCCCTGAAGATTCTATCAAGGGCTGGCTACCTGGCATACGACGAGAACAACGACAACAACGCCCGCGTGCATTTCCTGCTCAGCCGAAACGAGCTGGACCGTCTCAATGATCTGAGTGAGAACCAGGACAAGGTCATCACTTCCCTACTCCGCAACTATGGTGGGCTCTTCACCGACTATTGCTTTATCAACGAGATGCTACTGGCCCATCAGGCAGGACTCACACAGCCGCAGGTGTATATGATTCTGAAGAATCTTTCAGACCGTCATATCCTGCATTTCATCCCTCACCGCAAGGTGCCAAGCATCACCTACATACAACGGAGAGAGGAAACGGAACATCTCGTTATTCCGCCTGCAATCTACGAAGAGCGTAAGGCGCAATACCAGAAACGCATCGAAGCCGTGATCCGCTATGCCACTGACGACACCCAATGCCGTTCACGACAGTTGCTCCGCTATTTCGGTGAGACTCGTAGCCATGACTGCGGACAATGCGACGTATGCCTTTCCCACATAGGCGACAAAGCTGCTGAAGACCGGCTGGCTCCGGCAAAGGAGCGCATCCTCCATCTGCTCAGCGACCATCAGATGCATCATATCACAGAAATCAATAGCATCAAACTGCCCTCCGACATCCTGGACCAAGCCCTCGAAGACCTCGTCAACGAAGAAGAGATCCATATCAAGGACAGTTTTATCCACCTATAGCCATAAAGGACATACACAAAAGAGCGCCAGAAGGTCGGTTGACCCTGGCGCTCTCTTCTTCTATATATGTAGAAAAAATTAGTTGTTCTCAGGACGGAGTTTGCGGACGGTCTCACCAGCACGCCACATTTCCTGATTGCGCATAGCTTCGAGCTCCTTCTCCAGACCGGCACGATAGTCAGCCTTAGAGTTGGCATCGATGCTAATCTGAGCCTCGTTGCCGGTAAGCACAGAGTAGTAGAGCCACTCCATGACAGGCTTGATGGCATCGTGGAAACGGGGAGCCCAGTCGAGAGCACCACGCTGAGCAGTCGTAGAACAGTTGGCATACATCCAGTCCATACCCTTCTCGCCAAAGAGCGGGCCAAGGCTCTGTGTGAGTTCCTCAACGGTCTCATTGAAAGCCTCCGAGGGAGAATGGCCGTGCTCACGAAGCACCTCATACTGTGCAAGCAGCAAGCCCTGGATGGCACCCATCAGCGAACCACGCTCACCAGTCAGGTCGCTGGTAGCCTCACGCTGGAAGGTAGTCTTGAACAAATAGCCTGCACCGATACCGATACCGAAAGCAATCGTGCGCTCCTCAGCCTTGCCGGTAGCATCCTGATAGACAGCGTATGAGCAGTTCAGGCCGCGGCCCTCGCAGAACATCGTACGGAGAGAGGTGCCCGAACCCTTAGGAGCCACCATGATTACATCAACATCAGCGGGAGGAATCACGCCCGTGCGATCGCTCCAGTTGATGGCAAAGCCATGAGAATAATAGAGAGCCTTACCGGGAGTAAGGTATTTCTTGATGGTGGGCCACACCTGGATCTGTCCAGCATCAGAAAGCAGCATACATACGATGGTGCCCTTCTCGGCAGCCTCTTCGATAGAGAAGAGAGTCTTGCCCGGTACCCATCCGTCAGCCACAGCCTTGTCGTAGGTCTTGCCAGGGCGCTGTCCAACGATTACATTGAAGCCATTGTCACGCAGGTTGCATGCCTGGCCAGGTCCCTGAATACCGTAACCGATCACGGCGATGGTCTCATTCTTTAATACTTCACGTGCTTTCTCGAGAGAGAACTCTTTGCTGGTGACTACGGTTTCCATTACGCCACCAAAATTCATTTCTGCCATAATAAAAATGGAATTAATTGTTATACTTTCCTCTTGAACCATGCCCGCCCTAACCCGAGAGCAGTCGTCTTATTGATTTCTTCACGCCCTACCCGAGGGCACGAACCAGAGGCTAAAATTTTAAATCGGCTGCAAAGTTAACCATTTTAATTAAGAATTAAAAGGAAACTTGCCTAATATCTGACACTCTTATACAAATTTAACTCTGCTTCGGCAGGTTTCCACCTCTTCGGAGCCGTCGGATGCCGACTTCATGATGCGAATCTTGAAAGCGAGTGCGTCATCGGCATCCTGCTCCTGATAGAAACGCAGGTGGTCGCCCTGATGGGCCTCAGCCACGTAAGCTATGTCGAAGCGCTTGAGCGGATGCTCCTTGTACCATGCTATGGGGAAGAGGTCGAGCACATGCTCGATATATTTCACCGAGTTGATATGGCCGTTGATATCCACATCATTATAATAGGTGTCGATGGTGCGTACCAATTCAGCCTTGTCGTCCATCTGCACACGGGTGAGCTTCGACATGGGGTTCTCCTTGTCTTTCTCCACCCAGTTCAGGATGGCGCCATTGTCAATATCGAAAATGTTAGTAGGCTGCCGACTTTCGGTATCTATCATGGCCCAGATGCTCCGGCCATAGCCATACACCCGATTCCCGTCTTCGCTCACCACGCGGAAGTTACGCTGGGTGAAATAGCGCATGGCACTCTCCACCCACGTCTCGACATAGAATTTCTCGTACTGGCAAGGCATCTCGTCCATCTCGATAGCCAGACGCGAGAGCACCCAGGTCTTTTTGATGGAGTTCAGGAAATCCATGCCGAACCCACGGTCGCGACTATGAAAGTCGGCGGCGTTAAGCATGTGATTGCCCAAGTGTCCCATAAAGATATGATGGCTGAAGTCGCAATGAAAAGGCTCTGCCATCTCCAAATATCGTCCTACTTTATCCATTGTTTTCTTACTATAAAATAATCAGAATGTGAAATTAAAGAAGAAGCGTATGCCATGCTTCTTGGCCGTGGGCAGACTGGTATAGTTCACGCGGTGTACATATTCCACGCGGAGCACCTTGAAGATGTTGTGGATACCCACCGCCCATTCTATATAAGGTTTCTTATAATCGAGGGCGTACGATTCGTCGGGAAGATAGCGGCTGTTCTTATCGGTCAGCGTTCCCCACATCATCTTATAGCCCACATACTCACGAAGCTTCAGCTTGCGAAGCAGCGGCACACGGTTGAACAATTTTCCCTTCATGTCCCAAGCCATCTGGAATGAAGCGTAGCGGTCGCTGAGGAACTCCATATTGTTCACCATATTGAACGTGCCCGGAGCAGAGATGAAGGAGAGGTTGGCCTCCGGCATGATAAGCAGCACGAAAGGCACCTGGTTCCATTGGATGCCGGCGCGGAGATTGAGTTCCATCTTACCCCATGAGTTGAGCCACAAACGATAGTAAGCCGTAGCCTCGGTGTAATTATAATTATACTCGCCGCCCAGGAAGCCCTTCATTCCCACGGTGTGACTGAGAATAAAGATGGGGGCATCCTGATTGACCTTCACGCGACGCTGTTTGGTGTTCATGTATTTCTCACCTGGAGCATAGCGTATCTTGGCCATGAACTCCGTGGTACGGAATTTTGTGATGGCGGGGTAAGGAGTGGCAGCTTCAGCCGGATTCATCCTTGAGAAATCATAGCCCAAAGCCTTCATATTACCGGCAGCCTCGTTTTCCTCCGTTTTCAGCGAAGTGGTGAAGGCAAAATTATAGTCGGTCTCGTATTCAAACTGGAGGGTCTGACGGTTATAGAACATCATCTTATCGACCGTAGTCCAGTGGAAAGAGGTGAACACATTATCCTTGTCGGTAATCAGGAACTTGTCCGAGGGACTCATCACGTCGTAGGTGCTCTCCAGCGTAAGGCTGCGACGGGGGAATTCATCGAAGGTGTAGTTCTTGCGGTTGAAAGAATATACAAACGTTCCCTTGTAATAGTTCTTCTTACTGCTCCATCCGCGTGCATAATATCCCTTGAAGAAAAGATGAGGATTCAGGTTGCCCGTGGTCTGTGCAGAAATACGGGTGCGCCATCCGTCGATGAAGTTGCGGGTTACCAACGTATTGATAGGTCCGATGTCCACCTTCGAGGGATGCTTCTCCGTGCCAGTCTCCACAAAGTTCTCCACGGCAACCTTGAAGAAAGTGAGCACAGCCTTATACCAGGGCTTTTCCTTCATGCTCTGCAGGAAGGTGTCCATACGTTTTTCGCTTCGGGTGAGTTCCACGGAACGGTATTTGTCCCAGAAAGCATCTTTCTGCATGGCAGCATCGGGTTCCACTCGCAAGGGAGCCTTTCCGCGGAACAGTTTCTTCTCAATGGGCTCAAAGGAGTAGTCGGTCTTGCGCGTCGTACGGATGGCAATAGCCTTCCGGAGCCGTTCCATCAGGGAGAGTTCCACGATCATGTCGTCGGTGGTGAGCACCCATTCGCCATTATCGAGCTGTGAATACTCCTGCTCTACCCAAAGATTCTCCACGAAGTTCACGTCAGAACTCTTGGGGAGCGTCATCTCGCATCTCTTCACGTGGAGAGTGGTGTCCTTGAGCACATAGAGGTCACCGCGGAAGCCCAGGTCCTGCTGGTTGTTGGGGATGAACGAAAGATGATAGCAGGAATCACGGCCCACTTTCAAGGTATCGACGATGTAAAAACGGTAGAAGGCAATGGCATCCTTACCGATAGGCGACGTGAAATAATGGCGCAGCAGACGCACCTGGTCATCATAGATATCCACATCGGTGAAAGCATCCTGCATCACCACATTGAGCATCTCGCCAGTCTGGATCAGACGGTTCACGCCAGTTCCCTTCTGTCCGATGATGATATCCTTCTCGGTGTGGGGTGACTTGCGGTAGATTTTCCTCGTCACCGTCTCGTCAATACTGATGGGGAGTATCAGCTTGTTGTTGTAACGGCAGGGCTCCACCTGATTGACAAACCAGGGATTCTTCTTTCCGAACTCACTGGTAAGGTCAGAGGGCTGAATGTCGTTGGCGGCCAGCGTTATCTTCTGGTAGTTGTGATATTCGTAATAGGGATGGTTGCCCAGGTCGGTACGTTTCTTGGCGGCAATGACGCGCCGCATCAGCTCCACGGCAGGATTATCCTTGCGGCGATAGCGATGGCGCTTGCTTTTCACGGTGACACCTTCCAGCTCATGGGCATCGGGCTTCAGACGGATCACCACATTCGAAGGGAAATTGCCATTCACTTCTATGGTGCGGTTTTTATAGCCTACAGCCGAGAAGGTAATCCTCCACCCTTCATGGCGTTCAATCGTAAAGCGCCCGGCGTGGTTGGAAGCCATTGAGATTTTATGGCCACGATAACGGAGGGCGGCAAAGGGAATACTGTCGCCCGTCAGGTCATCTATGATTTGCCCGGTAATATTCTGAGCCTGAACACAGACGGCCAATAAAGCCATCAAAAGAGAAACGAAAAATCTTCTCATCTAAATACTGGTTAAATCAGAAATATCGTTAATAATATGATCTGCTTCGCCTGTATAAGCAGAGGGGTCATCCGTAGCCTCACTATCCCATGGCTCGCCTTTCAGCCAAATGGTCTGACAGCCTAACTGGCGAGCAGGACGGATGTCGTTTTTCAGGCTGTCACCAACGACCACGACCTCTGAAGCGGCCTCTATCCCGCCAAACGTCTGCAAAGCCAACTCAAAGATGCGGCTATCGGGCTTACGGATACCCACCGCCGCACTCTCCACGACATCCTGGAAGAGTCCATCGAGCTGGAATTCCTTCAGCACCTCAGTAAGATTGCCATAGAAGTTGCTGCAAAGCACCACGGGATATCGTGGGGTCAGTTTCTGCAGCACCTCACGGCCGCAGGCCACGCGCTCACTGACCCTGCTGTAGAGATCATCGAGCACAGCGGCATGAAGGCGCTCCATCTCAAGCGGCGCACTATACCAATAGCCTTGCGTGACGAGCCATTCCATCTCGATGCGCAATTTCTTGTCGAGCGTCTGGCGGAAAGTATCCGTAGGCAGGATGATAGGATTCCTGCCCAGTTGCCGTTCGGCATGGACATAGGCCTCGCGGAATTCCTCCCAACTGACGGGAACATGCTGACGCTCGTATGCATGCCAGATAAACTTACCCCAGTGGCAGCCATTGGTGTCGATTGTGCCGCCGAAATCGAATATATAGCCTTTCATGCTTATTCAGATGATTAATTGTTTTCCATTTTTGCCAGGAGCCTCTTGCAAAGACGCTCATGGCTATGATGCATATAAATATATAAGGAAGTCAGAACCACGATTTCAAAGAGCATGAACACCCACGGACAATTGAGCAGCGCCGTCACGTAAAGCGCAATGGCACGGCTGTTGAACGTGAGCAGGTTGGTATAGGCCATCAACGGACGGCTACCCTCCAGCATTTCTTTCTGAATGGCGGGAATGCGCGAATCGCCCTGCTTCTTCAGCTCATTATACTTGGCAAAGAAACGTTGGAAATTAGGCGTGCGTTTCTCCTGATTGTGGCAATAATTGCCGTAAAGCGTATGGAACAGACGGTCAAACCATTTCTCCTTCGGCAGATTCTTCACGATTTCGCGTTGCGCAGCACTATTGTCCAATTCGCTCCCATCCTTTCCGAACAGGAAGAACAGATGAATCTGCCGGTAATAGTCAGACAAAGAAGCCTGCGGCGAATGGCATAACAGACCGGAAATGGCCGCCAGCACCCAGATGAGAAATCCCCATTGATAGTTGGTGAAGGGAATCGTCTGCCCCTGCATACGCCAGCACAAGGCCGCATAGATGGCCACAAACCACACATCGCCCGACACGCCGTCGAGCGCACGTCCCAACAGCGACTTCTGATTCGTGAGGCGAGCCAGCTGTCCGTCGGTGGAATCCCCGAAATTAGCCAGCATCAGCAGGAGCACGCCTGCAATATTATGCAGGAGATCCGTATAGCTGAACATCACGCCGGCAGCCACGCCGAAGAAGATGCTCAGGATGGTTATCGTATTGGGCTTGATACCCAGTTTGGCTGAAAGCAGCGCAAAGCACAAGCCGATAGGACGGTTGAAATGGACGTCGAGCCATTCTTCTGTATCTTCCGACTTCAGGGAAGCCTGAAGAAGTTCGTTGAATTTTTCTTTATTCATATTAATCTACTTATTGCAGCGGCGGCCTCTTCCCTACATGCGGAGAAACTGGGCCAGTCGTTAAAATCAATCAAAGCGATGGTGCCGTCATCGCGCACCACGGCGTCACCTCCATATACCTGAATACCCACCAAGCGGGCCAGTCGCGAAGCAGCCTCGGCCACCTGCGCATAGCCTTGAGGATAGAAAAAGCGGTCGGTCACGCCATAGAACTTTACGGTCGTTCCCTCCACGTGAGCCGTCAGCAGCGGGTTTTCCACCTGTTGCTTGAAGGCAAGCATTTCATCCTCATTGGCAGCAAACCGCACGTCATGGCCACGGTCAGCCTTGATCCATCCCCTGCCCCTTTCATAATAGGGAGCGGCTGGTATGTGATTGCTGCGCATCATGCCGTCGATAGCCCTGCGGCTGTTGCAGATCTCAATACTGCGGGGATCATTGATCACCACCACGCCCTCGGCCTGCGCCTGTTGGAGGACGGCAAGCGCTTTCTCCGAACGGGCCATCGAGAAGATGATCCCCACACGCTCACCGAGCTTCCAACGCTTGTCATGCAGGAGCTCTTCCTTCACATAACCGACATTGGCCCCGCGCTCAGCCAGCAGCTTTCCTACGGCCTGCAACACAGCCAAGTCTTTCTCCACGGCATTCGGGGAGAAGCACTCGGCACGCTGCACCATCAATATCTGCGGAAGAATAAGAGGCATAGGCTTAGGAACGAAGGAATTGTTCTGCTTTCAGGATGTCTCCGGCATGGTCAATGTCAAGCACCTTCGACAGCGGGAAAGCCTTTATTTTCAGCCCGTCGGCAATCAGCGCCCGCTGGAAGTTGCGCATCCGGCTCTCGCCCCGCTCCATACACCCGCGAAGGGTATCTATGGCTTCAGGCAAAAGGCCGTAGATGCCTGCCGAGATATAGCGGCAATCGCGATTCTCGTCATAGAACCCCGTGATGTTCATCGCCTCGTCCGTCCCCACGTAGAGCGGTTTCTCATCGTCGATGAAATCCGTCACGGGGAACGTCTGCACACCTGACCGACGGAAGGATTTGACGAAATCAGCAAACTCATCCTCGCGGAAAATGGTGTCCACCGTGGTCATCACGAAAGGCCCGTCGTTGAGATACTTGCTGATCTCGAAGAAACTATGCATGCTGCTGGGGGTGCTTTTCACCACGAACCGCAGCGGTATGGGGCGTCCTTCCAGCCCGTCGCGCTGCAACTCTACCAGATGGCTTGCCACCAGCGTCGTCATGTCATTACATATCACGACGATTTCCTCAGCATCATTTTGTATAAAAATTCGGATAAGGCGATCTATCAGACGCTCACCGTTGACTTTCACCAACGGTTTTGGAGCCGTTATCCCTTCAGCTGCCAACCGTGAACCTTCACCGGCAGCAATGATTGCATATTTCATCCCGTTATAATCTAATTTGGTGCAAAATTACACATTATAAATTATAACGGGATGATTTTTATGTATTTTTTTTAATTTGTTATAAGTTCAGAAGTGTCAACTGTTCCACTTCCCGCTATTTTTGAGTCAAAATGTCCCGTTTTACCCTTCAGCTTGATGTCGCCGCTACCGGCAATCTTCGCCTTCACCGTGCCGCAGTTCTTGAAATTCATCTCCATGTCACCGCTGCCGGCTATAGAGAGCATCGCATTGCCCGCAGTCACGCTACGCACCTTGATGTCGCCGCTGCCGGCAATGTCGCAGGATATATTGTCGCAGATAACGTCCGCAAGGTCAACATCGCCCGAACCGGCCACCTTCACCCTGAGGTTATCGGTATCCAGCGGCGTATTCATGCGGAATTCCCCACTGCCCGCTATCTTCACTTCCACGAGGTCAGTAGATGATACAATAATCTTTACATCATCCGCCCCCGCGAAGGTCTTGAAGACGTTGTCACGCGGAGCAATGTGGAGCTCTTCGCCTTCCACCTCTATACCATAATGTTTAAGGGATGATTCCGGGCCTTCAAACTTCACGTAGTTGCGTGTTCCCTGGATATAGACCACGTCCACGCCGCCAGCTATGCTGACCGTATTAAAATACTTTACACCAACTTCTTCGTTGGCAACAGGCAGCGGGCGCAGTCTGCTCTTGGAATGATGCTTCCAGATACAAGAGCTGACCAAAAGGGCTGCCACGACAAAAATGATTATTTTCTTCATAACTTTTGGATTATTGTTTGCCTATTAGACGAAACGGCATCGCAAAAAGTTGCAGACAAGACCAAAAAAAAAGAGAAAAACCAGTTTTCATTTTGTATTTCGCTCACTTTTCCGTATCTTTGATTGATTATCGAAGATACTTCCGCTCGGAAATAAAAATAAAAACCAGTTTTCATTTTGTATTTCGCTCACTTTTCCGTATCTTTGCACCGAATTTATTGACACATCAAAGATGAACACTGATAATTTGACTCAGATTCTGACACAGACCGTGGAGGAACTCTCGGCGGCAGAATCTCTGAAAGGACTGTTCCACCAGCATCGCGAAGGCGACCCCCTACCGTCGAGCAAGGCGCTCGAAGAAATCATCGAATTGTCACGCTCCATCCTTTTTCCCGGCTATTTCGGGAAATCCACCGTCAATTCCCAAACCATCAAGTATCACATAGGTGTCAACGTGGAGCGACTCCGCAAGCTGCTCACCGACCAGATCATGGCCGGACTCTGCTTCAGCCGTTGTGAGTGCGACGTCAGCGACGACCTCACGGAATGCAACCGCGCAGCGTCCGTCATAGCCACCCAGCTTATTTCGCGGCTCCCCAAGATCCGTAGCATCCTGGCTACCGACGTGGAGGCAGCCTACAACGGCGACCCCGCCGCTGAGAGCTTCGGCGAGATCATCTCGTGCTATCCCGTCATCAAGGCCCTCACCAACCACCGCATAGCCCACGAACTGATAGAGCTCGGCGTGCCCCTGATTCCACGAATCATTTCCGAGATGGCCCATTCCGAGACCGGCATCGACATCCATCCGGCGGCTACCATCGGCCATCATTTCACCATCGACCACGGCACGGGCGTAGTCATCGGGGCCACCTGCATCATCGGCAACAACGTGAAGCTCTACCAGGGAGTCACCCTGGGAGCCAAGAGTTTCCCGCTTGACGACGACGGAAACCCCATCAAGGGCATTCCCCGCCACCCCATTCTCGAAGACGACGTGGTGGTCTATGCCAACGCCACCATCTTAGGACGCATCACCATCGGCCGCGGCTCCGTCATCGGGGCCAACGTATGGGTCACCGAAGACATGCAACCCAATAGCAAGAAATACAATAAAGTTTAAGATAACAGACAATGGAATTCGAACTCATTGCCAAGACGTTCATGGGCTTGGAGCCCGTGCTGGCAGAAGAGCTCACTAACTTAGGAGCAAACAACGTAGAGATTGGTCGCCGTATGGTATCCTTTACCGGCGACAAGGAAATGATGTATCGTGCCAACTTCCAGTTGCATACGGCCATCCGAATCCTCAAGCCCATCAAGCATTTCAAGGCGCAGAGCGCCGATGACGTCTATGAGGAAGTAAAGTCAATCGACTGGACGCAGTATTTGGACAACAAGAAAACCTTTGCCGTTGACTCCGTGGTGTTCTCCGAGGAGTTCCGCCATTCCAAATTCGTGGCCTATAAGGTGAAGGACGCCATTGCCGACCAGTTCCGCGAGAAGACCGGCATGCGCCCCAACGTGTCCATCACCAACCCCGACCTTCGCCTGCATATCCATATTGCCGACGATAAGGCCACGCTCTGCCTCGACTCTTCCGGCGAGAGCCTCCATCGCCGCGGCTACCGCCAGGAATCCGTAGAGGCCCCGCTCAACGAGGTGCTCGCAGCAGGAATGATCCTGATGAGCGGCTGGCGGGGCGAGAGCGATTTCATCGACCCCATGTGCGGCTCCGGAACGCTGCTCATCGAGGCAGCCCTCATTGCCCACAACATGTCGCCCGGCATCTTCCGCAAAGAGTTTGCCTTCGAGAAATGGCCCGACTTCGACAAAGACCTCTTCGATGAAATCTACAACGACGACTCTCGCGAAAAAGAGTTCAGCCACCATATCTATGGCTACGACATCGACATGAAGGCCGTCAACACCGCCCGCCTCAACGCAAAGGCCGCAGGCTTCACCAAGGCCATCACCGTGGAGCAGCAGGATTTCAAGGACTTCACCAAGCCCGCCGAGCCCGCCATCCTCATCACCAATCCCCCTTACGGCGAGCGCATCTCCACGCCCAACCTCCTCGCCACCTACAAGATGATCGGCGAGAAGCTGAAGCACGAATTCCAGGGCAACGAAGCCTGGGTGCTCAGCTACCGCGAGGAATGCTTCGATGCCATCGGACTGAAGCCGAGCATCAAGATTCCTTTGTTCAACGGTTCGCTCGAATGCGAGTTCCGCAAGTACCAGATGTTTGAAGGCAAGCTCCGCGAGTTCCGCTCCGAAGGCGGCATCGTCAAGAGCGACGAAGAGAAGAAGGCCATGGCCGAAAAGCGCCGTTTCAAGCAGAACCGCGAATTCAAGAAACGACTCGACGAAGACGAGGAAAACGAAGAGGCCGACATCCGTTCCTTCAAGTTCCATAAGCATCACCCAGCCTTCAAGGAGCCCAGGCCGATGGAGCAAGACCGCGACTTCTCCGATTCCGACCGCCCCACGGGCCGCGACCGCAGGGCAGCTCGTGCACGCGGCGAATTCAAGAAAGACCGCCGAGGCAACGACCGCGACTTCCGAGGTGGCAACGACCGCGATTCCCGAGGCGGCAAAGGCAGCTTCAAGGGCGGACGCCGCGATTCCCGTGGCGGCAAAGGCGATTTCAAGGGCGGCAAGCGAGGCGACTTCAAGCGCGGAGGCCGTGATTTCAAGAACAGCAATCATGATTTCAGCGATGAAGATTAAGACAACGGCACTCGCACTATTCGCCATGTTCACCACACAATCCCTGCCACTCGGCGCCCAGCAACTGAAGCAGTTCACGCTCGAAGACCTCAACTTCGGCGGAAAGAACTACAAGCAGATGACGCCCGCGACGAAAGACTACCGATGGTGGGGCGATGAACTGTTGCGGAAGGAGAAAGACGACCTCTGGCTTGTCAACAAGAAAACCGGCCGCGAGAAGCCGCTCACCGACAAGCAGAAGCAGCAGTACGAGGCGTGGGAAAAAGACCGGCAGCCCGTGGCCGAGGTGAAAGACCACAACCTCTTCGTGGCCGGCCGCCAACTCACCACCGACGGTTCCCGCGAGATTGTCTATGGCGAAGCCGTCCACCGCAACGAATTCGGCATCATGGAAGGCCTCTTCTGGAGTCCCGCCCATGAGCGGCTGGCCTTCTATCGCATGGACCAGAGCATGGTCAGCGACTACCCGCAGGTGAACATCTTCGAGCGAAGCGCAGCCTACGAGCCCGACAAATACCCCATGGCCGGTGAGACAAGCCATCAGGTCACGGTGGGCGTCTATGACGTGAAGACCCAAAAGACCATCTACCTACAGACACCCCCTCCTTCGGAGGAGCTTGGAGAGGCCTGCTATTTCACCAACATCGCCTGGAGCCCCGACTCAAAGACCCTCTATATGTTCGAACTGAACCGCGACCAAAACGACTGTCGCTTAGTCAGTTACGATGCCCTGACTGGAGCAAGGCTTCATGAGCTCTACCGCGAGACATCCCCCCGATACGTAGAGCCCATGCACCCCATCCAGTTCCTGCCCTGGGACAGCTCGAAGTTCATCATGCAAAGCCAGAAAGACGGCTACAACCACCTCTATCTCTTCGATAAGGACGGCCGTCAGCTCCGGCAGCTCACCAGCGGCCCCTGGGTGGTGATGGACGTGCTCGGCTTCAACGCCAAGACCCGCAGCCTCATCATCGCCAGCAACGAGGCCTCACCCATCCAGCAGAACCTCTACGCCGTCAACGTGGAAAACGGCAAGCGCACCCCACTCGACAATCAGCGCGGATGGCACAGAGCCACGCTCAGCGAGAACGGCCAATGGCTCATCGACAACTACTCAGAGCCTGACGTTCCCCGCGTCATCAACCTCCAGAACACCACGGCTCCCACGAAGCCCCTCACCCTTCTCGAAGCCAAGAACCCCTGGGAAGGCTATCAGGTGCCCACCTACGAATGCGGCACCATCAAGGCAGCCGACAACCAGACCGACCTCTACTACCGGATGGTGAAACCGGCCGACTTCAATCCCGCCCGCAAATACCCCACCGTCGTCTATGTCTATGGCGGTCCCCATGCCCACAACGTAGATGCCCGTTGGCATTATGCCTCCCGCTCATGGGAGACCTACATGGCCCAGAAAGGCTACCTGCTCTTCATCCTCGACAACCGCGGCTCTGAAAACCGCGGACTCCAGTTCGAGCAGGCCACGTTCCGCCAGCTCGGACAGATTGAGATGCAAGACCAGATGAAAGGCGTGGAATTCCTGCGCACGCTGCCCTATGTCGATACCGACCGTCTCGGCGTCCACGGATGGAGCTTCGGCGGCTTTATGACCATCTCGTTGATGACCAACTATCCCGACGTCTTCAAGGTAGGCGTTGCCGGAGGCCCCGTCATCGACTGGAAGTGGTACGAAGTGATGTATGGCGAGCGCTACATGGACACCCCCCAGACCAATCCCGAAGGCTACGAGAAGACCTCATTGCTCAGCAAGGCCAAAGACCTGAAGGGCAAGCTCCAGATTATCACCGGCTACAACGACGCCACCGTGGTGCCCCAGCATTGCCTCTCGTTCCTGGCCGAATGCATCAAGGCCGGCACGCAGCCCGATTTCTTCGTCTATCCCGGCGAGCCCCACAACATGCGGGGCCATCAGAGCGTGCATCTTCACGAGCGCATCACCCAGTATTTCGAGGATTATCTGAAGTAAGCAAAGCGAGCGTATCTCCACTCAAAAAGGATTAATGATGAAGTGTTAGAATGATGGGGTATGTCACCTTTAGGGAGAAAAGGCCAAAAATCGCCCCGAATTCTTGCAATTCCCGATTCTTATTATTTATCGCTGTACATGCCAACAAGAAATTTATCCCCATAAAATATTTGGAAGTTCAAAAATTTATTTCTAATTTTGCAATCAGAATCAGAATACTCCGTTATGGGACAATTAGCATTTTTGCAGATGTTCATTTTGGTGGCAATCTCGATTGATGCCAATGACAATCGTCGGCATGTTCATGTGTTTCGCAAAGGCAAACGTCATCAGCATTCGCTGGCAAAGATCTGGATAGAACGCAATGGCCAGCAATGCGTGGAAATAGCAGAGTCAGAACTATCTGCTAAAGACAACGAGATGATTGTGGCCGCCATTAATCGTCACTGGGAGGCCATCAATGATCAGGTGACCAAGGTGTTCAACGGAGAAAAGACAGTTTCAATCAATATTGAAAAATAAGTAGGAGGACAACGAAATGTGTAAGATGAAAGATGTCAACGTAGGTATCAAGGACCTGAACTTCAGGTATCGTCGCGGCAAGATGCTGGTGCGTCTGACCGATGGCCGCGAGGTGCTGATACCCGTCAGTTTCTTCCCTGACATCCAGCAGATGCCAGTGAAGGAGCGCGAGAAGTGGATGGTGCTCGATGACCAGTATTTTACGTTTGAGAACATGACGCGGGTTTATTCTGTGCTTGACTTGCTGAAAGTAGCGTGATGATAATAATTATGTGAACGGGGAATCCCCCGTTCACAGAGTACCTTCCGCGTTCAGTGGAAATTTTCATGTTGCAAACATAGTAACTCCAGTCTTTTTAGATTACACAAATAGGGTGTAACGTAATGCTACACCCTATTGTAGGATTCTATAGATATTTTATCTCTTAGTTGCAGTTATATTGTAGGAGTTACCTATACTATTTCGATATTGTATTTTGGCGACTTTCCCAGAAATAGATTTGAAAGTGAAGTATTCCTCTATTGGGTCTGGTGTAGTTCCGTGAACTGTATTACCCTCCAATTTCCAAGTTCCTTTATACCTATTGTCGCCAAAAACCGCTAAATAACTTTTGCTTTCTGCAAACACAAACATTGTTTCTGTTCCATTTACATTGGCATCCCACACACCAAGCACATCGGCTTCTGTGATTATAATACTGTTTTCTTCTTCATCATCAGAGCCACAACTTTGAATGGTAAACGCCGTAATAACAGCTACGGCTATAAACCATAAATAATTCTTCATATTCGCATAAAATTAGAAAGTGTAACCTATTGATAATTCTATTTCATTGCATGAAGTCTTCTCTTTTCCGCTATTGCTATAATGAGCGTTTATGCCTGTTGTTGCATTCGAGAAATAGAACCAGTCATGTTCAAACTTTTGGTACTTGTAGCCTACTTGCAGATTGATTGCCCCCTTACTCAATGGGAATGAAACACCAAAGGCAGGTAAGATAAAAAAACCTGGGTTGTTGATATTCGACGATAATGCCAAAGTATAACCTGCATCTAAATTAATGTATGGTGTAATACCTTCCTCATTGAACTTATATTGGAAATCGGCAAAGATAGGCATCAGTGTCGCAGCATCCCTGCTATCTCCAGCGCTGGATTCATAATATAGCATATCGGCCCCACCAATTCCCACACCAACACCAGCCTTTATGTTTTTGTTGAAAGCATAGTCGCCGATGAAGTTGGCTCCATAGAACTTGTTTTTATACTTGTCCACACCCAAGTCAAAATAGGCTTGGATGGTGGGCGAAAACTGTGCAAAACTCATCGTCGGAATGAGCAATGCGAATAGCAATAATAATTACTTCATAATATAACAGTATTTGGGTTGTATTTATTTACCAATTTTCATCATCATCTTGCTTTTGGCTTTTAGAAAAACCAAGCAGATAATTGATAGGGCTATTCACGATATACTCCAGATACTCTTTTTTCACCCTATTTTTTTTGCTATTACCTTTGCAAACTTTCTTAGCATAGTCCGACAAGAAAACTCGGCTCGGAATACCTATCGTACCAGTCATAAAACCTCCGTTCAGAGGTAACTCTTCATCTATTGAAGGTGCATCCACCCTTATCCTACCATCCTTGAATCTGAATACCAATTTGTAATGACCACTATATATGCCTTTTGCGCCCATACTGCTAACGACGCACATTTCTTTACAATAGGCATACATACTTATCGTATTACCGCTGCTCTCGCTCATCACCTTGTCAGGATCATTGAATAGCGACATGGCATTTGACTTTACCATAGAATAGAGGTCACTTGCAGACTTGCCTTCAAATTCGACCACAGCAAAGTTTTTGCCATTTTCTGTAAGGAATACTCCAGTTGGTTGTAATTTGAAATCAACTTTTTTCTCTTGGGCATAGATTCCAAGACACATCAACATCATTAAAATAGAAAACAACTTCTTCATACGATTTTTTATATAAGTTAATACTATGTTCATTATACACCTGCATTAACTTCATAAAGAAGGCGCAGGTCATTCCCACGCCATCCCAAGCTCACCACAAGCTCCATGATTATGTAGAAACGTCTGCGCCTATACGCATTCGCTCTAATCATGGTCGGCTCATTATCTACGAGGTGGTGATTCGGGATGGCTGAGCCTTTTATGTACAGTCTCGACGACTTTATAAGTCGAAAGACGTAGCAAAGATAATCATTTTTCCCGAAACTTAATCGTCGTAACGGATATTTAACTTAAAATCACCCTCTTTTTAGGCGAAACAGGGGGGAGCGCTTACATTGTTTTCAATACATAAGAAATAAAAAGCTACTTTACATCAATAGTGCTACATAGAAAATATTTGCTATTTTTATATGAAACTATCTTTGCGGAAAGTGGTTTTTATCAGAAATAAACTATGCGTGAAGTGACTATCTACAGCCAGACATGTAAAAGGGAACTGTTCTATTTTTCTTCATTTTTTTTGGAGATTAAAACTGCTGTGTACTGATTATGGTTGACAGTTTTGTTTGTTATTCTTAACTTGGTTTACACTTCATTGCTTATATACCTTTTCTGGTTGTCACTCCCAAACCTATGTTCTAAAAGGGTTTACAAAAATCATAGGCACTTGATTCCTTAAAAATCCGGCACGAGATTTGGTACCATTCAAGGTAAAACCGGAGAACTCCCCATACCTTTGGGGATGCCCTGAAAGATACTCCGTTGCTTATCGTTTAGTCCATGCTGTCATTCTATATTTATTTGTTTTATGAGCACTGTTGCAGGCTCAAGTACAAACATATTTCCAATCAGCCAAATTATTTATGCTATAAATGTTCCGAGAACTGAATAATGATACATTTCTGGATGAATGGAGATAGTAAGAAAAGTTTTCCCTGTTTTTGCTATCACTGCTATCACTAAAATCCACAAATAGCTGGATGACTGCAAGTTGCAACAAAATATCTCGTGATAGCACAGGTGATAGCAGTGATAGCAAAAAGTCTTTGACTCGTCCTGAATAAGGTTGATGGTTAAACTAATATAATCCCGGTATAGGTTGTCAAGTTATTTCTCATACCTTCTTAATCCTGTAATCGGTTTACTGTCAGTGCATCACAGCCACCCCGGGGTGGCGGGCGCTGCAAAGTTACGAAAATCATTTCTCAAATCCTCTGTTTCTGCTTATTTTTAT
>JAEEGJ010002573.1_pt1 | contig 88754 bp, 58 predicted proteins | sample 8958761 | NCBI WGS metagenome assembly JAEEGJ01 (sample SAMN16246546, study PRJNA631951) | gut metagenome | biome: gut microbiome; feature: rumen; material: RS-attached | host: Bos | place: Iran: Karaj | collected 2018-10
TTTCTCAGTCACATAGCTCGCTATGCTCCCTCAAAAGCTAACAAAAATCTACTCACATAAAATCAAAAATCAATCCGACATAATTAATAGAGCCCACCTTAAAAGTTTTATCAAGCCATTTTGCTAATTACATTTTCTATTATGAAAAAAGACATATTTAGAAATATAGCCATCGTAACCATCATATTCATGGTGGTGCTGTCCGTGATGCTTGTCACCAATTATTTCCAGGTGAGAGGCGTAACACCATTGCAGATGGAAGTAACGGAAACGCTCCGAACACTGAACGAGGGGAATGAAGAAAACCCCGAACTACAGGAGCAAATCCGACAACTCGATCTCTTGGCTCGTAAAGCTTATTTTGTGCAGAAAGGACATCTGAAAGCGGGCATCTACATTTTGCTCGGTATGGCTGCTATCCTTGCTGTCTGCCTCCGATTCTACTACGAAGGTGTGAAGTCGATTCCAGAGAAGGAGATAGACGTGATAGACGATTGGTGGGTGAAATCCAAGTCGAGAAAGTACATGGGGTGGGGAGTGGCTGGTTTGGCTCTCACTGCCTTGCTCTTTGCTTTCCTCTCTTCGCCTTTCTATGGTAGTCAGCAAGGCAAGGAACAGAACGAGGAAATGGCTCAGGCGGAAGAAGCAAACGAAGAGCAATCCGCAGATGCCTTGGCACAAGTGGAAGAGGAATCAAGCGCTGCTGCATCCGATACAGCATTGGCAACCGCTGTTGCAGCAGATTCAGCCAAAGTGGAAGATGAATTGCCTGTATCGAAAATCACCCAGAATGCATTCCGAGGCAACACATCGAACGGTTCTTCCACAGCGAAGAACATTCCGACCAATTGGAATCTGTCTTCGGGACAGAACATCTTGTGGAAAACGAATATTCCGAAGAAAGGCTACAACTCTCCTGTCATCAACGGACGAAACGTGTTCTTCAGCGGAGCCGATGAGAAAGGACGGGAACTCTATTGCTACGACATCAATACTGGTGAACAACGATGGAAACTGGCGGCAACAGGCATTGCGGGTTCTCCTTCCTCCCTCCCTCGCGTAAATGACGATACAGGTTGGGCTGCACCGACTGTGGCAACCAATGGCAAACAGGTATGTGCAATCTTTGCTACAGGCGACATTATCTGTGCTGATATGGATGGTAATAAACTTTGGGCAAAGAACCTCGGTGTGCCAGATAACCACTATGGTTATGCTTCGTCGCTGCTCGTGAATGGAAACACTGTCATCGTGCAATACGACAACAACTCGGCTGGTAAGGTGATGGCTCTCAATTTGGCAAACGGCAATGTGGTGTGGAGTAAGGCAAGAAAGGAGCAAGCCACATGGAGCTCGCCAACAATGGCAAGCATCGGAGGACGAAATATGCTCTTGCTGATGGGAAACCCCAATATCGTGGCACTCAATCCTAACAATGGCGAACAGTTGTGGGCTGTGGATTGCATGAGTGGCGAAGTGGGTGCGAGTCTTTGTGCTTCCAACGGTATCGTGTTCGGAGCAAGCGAGAACGCCAAAATGGTAGCCATCAACGGAAGTACGGGTGAACAGCTTTGGGAATCGACTGAATATCTGCCAGAGATAGCTAGTCCTACAGCCAACAAGAACCTTGTCTATATCGCTACCAGCTATGGAGTGATGGCTGCCTTCGATGTTCAGACAGGGCAACTGGTGAAGGACCATGACTTGGGAAATCAGTTCTATTCCTCACCGATGCTTGTGGATGGAAAACTCTATGTGGCTGGTACCGACGGAAAGTTTTATATCTTCTCTACAGACAAGGAATTCCGTTTGCTCCAAACCGTAGCAACGGGAGAAAAAACCTTTGCCACCCCTGCTTTCACCGACGGAAAGATGGTGGTGAGAACGAACAACAGCCTCTATTGCGTGGCTAAGAAATAAGATAAATCGTTGTATTATATGTGCGGAACTGATTGCATAGCGAAAGCGCAAGAACAGAAGAAGGCAGCGATGGCACGAACTGATGCCATCATTGAGCGCATTGGTGGACAGCGCGACAAGGTCATTCCTCTCTTGCAGGCATTGCAGGAGGAATTCAACTACTTGCGCTCGGATGTGCTGGAACGTGTTTATGAACGGACGGACATCGATCGTGCGCAAGTGATTAGCGTGTCAACCTTCTATTCCCTCTTTCGCCATATTCCTTACGGAAAACATATCATCCGTGTGTGCAACGGAACGGCTTGCCACGTGAAGGGTGCTGATACGGTCTATGATGCGTTTCGCAGAGAATTGAAAATCAGGGAAGACAGCATCACGACCGACGATGGCGAATTCTCCATTGAGAAGATTGCCTGTCTTGGTGTGTGTGCGTTGGCCCCTGTGGTGCAAATCGACCAGAAAATCTATGGACATGTCCACACGGGTCGTGTTCGCGAGGTAATTGATGCGTTCCGTTTGTTTGCACAACAAAATGAACAAAAGACAGCAGAAGAGGAGCAAAAGGAATGGAGTGGAGAAGTTCGTTTGGGATTGGAAAACTGCTGTCAGGCAAGTGGAACGGCAGAGATCTATGAGGAGTTGGAAAAAGATATTCGCGCTTTGGGTCTTGACGTGCGCATCAAACCCGTGAGTTGTGTGGGTGCCTGCAATCAGGTGCCTCTCATCGATGTAGCACTGCCCGATGGACAGATGATACGTTATCCCAACGTGAAGCCTGCTGACGTGAGGGAAATCCTAATGAAGCATTTCCGCACAAAGAACAAATGGAAGCAGTGGAAGAATGTGCTGATGAATCAAATCAACCACTATCAGACCGATACGGCATGGGAAAGTGGGGTTTGGGAAAAAGACCAACATCGCACACGCACCATCAATAACTTTCTGGAGCGACAGGTGCGCATCTCGACCGAGGGATATGGCAAGATGTCGCCACTCGACATTGATGAATATGAGGCGAGAGGAGGATTCAATGCATTCCGAAAGGCATTGACGGAAATGACCAGAGAAGAGGTGGTGGAAGAAGTGAAGCGAAGTGGCATTCGTGGACGAGGAGGTGGTGGTTTCCCCACTTATCGAAAATGGGAGTTGGTAGCTCGGCAAACGAACAAGAAAAAATATGTGGTGTGTAACGGTGACGAAGGCGACCCTGGTGCATTCATGGACCGTATTCTGTTGGAATCCTATCCGTTGCGAGTGATAGAAGGCATGATGATTGCTGCCTACGCTGTAGGAGCCGACGAGGGATTGTTCTATATCCGTGCCGAATATCCTCAGGCAGTGATTCGTATTCGCTGGGCTTTGGAGATGTGTCGGAAGAAGGGATTGTTGGGCGACCACATTTTGGGAAGTGATTTTAGTTTCCACATCCATCTGTTTGAAGGAGCAGGTGCTTTTGTCTGTGGAGAGGAAACGGCACTCATCGCTTCCATGCAGGGCGAAAGAGGTTTTCCTACCTTGCGTCCTCCTTATCCCGCAGAGCGAGGTCTTCACGATTGTCCTACGCTGATTAATAACGTGGAGACCTTGAGCCAGATACCTTATATCTTGTTGAATGGAGCCGATGCTTACGCTCAATACGGAACGACCACGAGCAAAGGCACAAAGGTGTTTGCACTGGTGGGAAGAGTGAAACACGGTGGATTGGTGGAAGTGCCGATGGGTACGACGCTTAACCAAATTATCGAGGATATTGGTGGTGGCATGGAAGAAGGCACCAAACTGAAAGCCGTTCAGACGGGAGGACCGTCGGGAGGTTGCATCCCTGCCAGCGAATGCGATGTGGAGGTGGATTATGAAGCACTGAAGCATTTGGGAAGCATCGTCGGTTCTGGTGGATTGGTCGTATTGGGCGACGATAGCTGTATGGTGGATGTGGCTCGTTATTTCACGGCTTTCACGGCAGGTGAGTCTTGTGGAAAATGTACGTTTTGCCGAGTGGGAGTGCATCGAATGCTCGGTATGCTCGACAAGATTTGTAAGGGCGAGGGTAAGGAAGGCGACCTCGAGAAGTTGGAACAACTGGCAAGGAGCATCCAGAAGGCTGCGCTTTGTGGATTGGGAAAAACGGCTCCTAACCCTGCGGTTTCCACTTTGAGGTATTTCCGAGAAGAATACGAAGAGCATCTGCAAGGCATTTGTCGCACGGGTACTTGTCAGGACATGGTGAAATACGTAGTGACTGAGGACTGCGTGGGTTGTACACGTTGTTCGAAGGCTTGTCCGACGGATGCCATCGCTTACACGCCATACGAGCGGCATGTGATTGACACGGAGAAGTGCATCAAGTGTGGCTTGTGCATCAATGAATGTAAGTTCGATGCCATAAAAAAGGTGAGTAACATACTCAAAAGCTAAAAGTATGATTATACGAATAGATAATAAGGAAGTGGAAGTGCGAGCAGATGAAACACTGTTTCAGATTGCACGACGACTGGGAAAGAACATCCCTTCCATGTGTTTTGTGGAAGGTGCAAAGCACCATTCTTCGTGTATGGTTTGCATGGTGAAAAACGAGGAGAGCGGACAGATGATTCCTTCTTGTTCCACCTATCCCGTGGAAGGTATGCATATTGACACGGAGAGCGAGGAGGTGAAAGAAATGCGTCGCCTTGCTTTGGAACTGTTGCTCAGCGACCATCGTGCGGATTGCGAAGCACCTTGTTCGATGGTTTGTCCACAGCATTTGGATGTGGAGAAGATGTTGTATTATTGGGATGAGCACCGATACGATGAAGCCCGCCGTTTGGTCGCTTATGCGCTCGACTTGGAACATCTGGCTTGCGACGATTGTAAACGTCCATGCGAAAAGGCTTGCCGACGCGGAACTGTAGATAAGCATGTTGAGATAGTGGAAATCATTCATCAGCTTGCTGAATCAGAAATGAAAAATGAAGAATGTAGAATGAAGAATGAAGATTACTCATCCCATGAGCAAAGTAAAATACATTCTTCATTCGGGAACGAAGCGACCATTCTTCATTCTTCATTTAAGCAAAGCGACCATTCTTCATTTAAGCGTTTTACTTCCCGCATCGGACGTTTCACGGAGAAGGAAAAGGAGTGGCTGAAGGTGAGTGTGACGACAGATTCCACTTGCTTGCATTGTGCTTGCAGTGCGCAGAATGATTGCAAGTTGAGGCAATATGCTACGGAAAGTGGTATCACGAGTTCTCGCTATGGAGTTGCTTCCGACTTGCCTTTCAAAATTAAGAAACATGTGATTGGCAGATTGTGGTTTGAACCTGCCAAATGCATTCGTTGCGGTCTGTGCGTCTATAACACGAACGATGCCTTCACCTTCAAAGGACGAGGCTTCAACATGCAAGTCGTCATCCCAAATGAGAGTCGTGAGCATGTGTCGGAGGATATTGCTAAACTTTGCCCTACGGGAGCACTTTATCTTGAAAGCTAAACAATTTACTTGATGAAAAGATACCACATATATTTATTGTTCCTGACGCTGACGCTTCTGTCCTGTTCATCGAATCCGTTTCCGAGCAATGGAGACGGAGATAAGGATTGGACATCGTTTCGAGGTGATGCCACGCTGAGTGGTTATAGCCGTCATAGTCTTCCTGAGCACCCCACGCTGTTGTGGAGTTACAAGGGTGACAAACGTACTCTTGCTTCTCCCGTTGTACTTGATGGAACCTGCTATTGGTGCGATACCAAAGGTCGCTTGTTAGGCGTGGATTTGCAAGGACAGAAAGTGTTTGAGCGAGATTTGGCAACCCACGTGGAAGCCACGGCACTCATCCGTGATTCCATCCTTTATATCGGTCGCATAGATGGACGATTGGAAGCCTTTTCATTGACCACGAATGATTCTTTGTGGAGTTTTGAAACAGAAGGGCAAATATCCGCATCGCCCAATGTGGTGCAGTTCCAAGGGCGAGAAGCACTGATGGTGGGAAGCTACGACAATTTCATGTATTGCGTAGATAAGGAAACAGGCAAGGAAATCAGCCATTTCCCTTCGGGCTACTACATCAACGGTGCGGCTGCTGTGTGGCAGAATAGTGTGATATTCGGAGGATGCGACCAATTGGTCCGAATCATCGATTGCCAAACGGGTAAACAGACCGATTCTCTCTTGTTGGATTCTTATATTCCCGCTTCGCCTGCTTTGGCTGGCAATCATGCTTATTTTGCGGATTATGGTGGGGATGTGTATGAATTGACTTTGGCAGACGGAAAGATTTCGGAATGGCGCAAGTTAGTGACGGCATCGGATGAAAATGGACAGATGACTGCCGTTCCTGCCGTCAATGAAGATGCTGTGTTTGTCTATTCCGATTTGCAACATCTGTCTGCTTTCAGTCGGAAGGACGGTAAACAGCTTTGGAAATACCTGATGAAGGGCTCATTAGGAGAGAGTTCTCCTGTAGTGACTGATGACGAAGTGCTCACTTGCACCAAGACGGGCATAATAAGTATTTTGGATGCCAAGACAGGACAAATGAAATGGGAATACGACACCGGAGAGCAGATTGTGGGCTCACCAGCCGTGATTGAGAATCACTTTTTCATCCTCACGGCTAAAGGTACATTGCTGTGCTTCGGTAATTTACAATAATATCAATGGCACTGATAGAATTAAAAGATATCAACAAAAGTTTTCGTGATGGTGATGCCCGTATCAACCATGTGTTGAGGGGGGTGAACCTCAGTGTGGAGAGTGGCGATTTCGTGGCAATCGAAGGTGCTTCCGGCTCGGGTAAAACCACCTTGCTCAACATTCTCGGTACACTCATTGAGTTCGATTCAGGTACATACAAACTGAACGGAACACCTATCACGCTGCAATCCGTTTCTTTGCCAAAGCTACGAAATAAGGACATTGGTTTTGTGTTTCAGCATCATGGACTGATGCCTGCCTATACAGTGAGACAAAACATCCTCTTGCCCACTTTGGCAACCTCATCCGAAGCGAGTGCAGAGCAATGCCGAAAGGCAGAGGAACTGATGGAATTCACGGGAATCACGTCCATCGCCAATCAGTATCCCGACACCATTTCGGGCGGTGAAGCCAGTCGTGTGGCTATTTGCCGAGCACTCATCATGCAACCTCTCCTTCTCTTGGCGGACGAACCAACGGGGCAGTTAGACCGAGAGAATGCTTTCAATATAACTCGCCTCTTTCAAAATATCAATGAGAAATGGCATACCACCATCCTCATGGTGACTCACTCCGACGAAACAGCCCGCGCTGCCAAGCGTATCCTCACACTACGCGATGGAAAGCTTTGGGTATAAGTCAAAGGTCTAACGCCATTTTTCATTCTTCATTTTTCACTTCTCACTTTTCACTTTTCACTTTTTTATGACTCTTCACCAACTCATCCATAGCAACACGATTCACTATCGTCGGCATTACCGACTGATAGCGATTGCTGTGTGTGTAGCTACAGCCGTGGTGGTGGGGAGTTTGATGGTGGGGCATTCCGTGCGTCAGACGCTACTGCAAAGAGTGGATGAGCGATTGGGCAAAACAGAAACAGTGGTGGTTTGTCGTCAGTCCTTCCTTTCGAGTGAGGTGCTGAATTCCCCTCTTTGGAAAAAGGCTCCACAGGGAATGCTATTGATGAATGGATTTGTGTCGGTGGAAGGACGCTTGATTCCTGTTGTCGTGTGGGGGGTGGATTCCACAGAAGTGAAACGAGGACAAGCCTCTGTGAATACCACTTTGGCTGAGGAAATGGGAGCGACAAAAGAATTGACCCTTCGTCTCCCTCATCGAGGATTGGTTCCGTCGGGTTCTCTTTTCGTGTCGGATGAATATACCACCAGCTTGCGCTTGGAATGCGCATCCATTCGGTCTGCTGAGGACGGAGGTAACCTAAGCCTGAAGAACGAACAGGTGCTTCCGATGAACATATTTGTGTGCCGCAACGAATTGGTGGAGGCAATGGGCATGGAGGACGATGTGGTGAATATACTGCTTTCCGACGTTCCTATCGACGAGACGCAATGGGCACAGGTTTGGGAACCTCAATTCTCTGGCGTGAAGGTGACAGACCGAGGCGATACATTCGAACTGACCACCTCGCGCCTGTTCTTGGAAGATGCCGTTGTGGAGGCTTTGCTAGCAAGGCATCCCGATGGCAATCCACTTTGTTCCTATCTTGCCAATTCTATCGCTACGGCGAAAACCGATATTCCTTATTCCTTTGTTACTGCCGTGAAGGAGCAAGAAGGAAACACGTTGCAAGACGACGAGATGCTGCTTTCAGACTATGCTGCTCGTCGTTTGGATGTGAAGGTAGGCGACGAGGTGGATGTGAGTTATTACGTGTCGCACGACCTCAAACACTTGCAGACAGACTCTGTGAAATTGCGTGTGGCAGGAATCGTTCCCATCTCTCGTTGGGTGGCAGATAGCACCTTGAGTGCGCAGTTCCCTGGCATGACCGGTGTGCAACGTTGCAGTGACTGGAATAGTGATTTGCCACTCGATATGAGTCGGATTCAGGACGAGGATGAACGCTATTGGGAGATGTATCGCAGTGTGCCTAAGGCATTGCTCCCTTACCGTCTGATGTCCGAACGATGGAAAAACGCATACGGCACGACCACAGCCATTCGCTTCCACGAAAAGCCTGATTTGTCGGTGTTGCAACCGGGTATGTTTGGTATCCAACTCCTTTCCCCACGCCAGGCAGGGTTGGCAGCAGCAAGCAAGAGCATCGATTTCTCGTCGTTGTTCCTTGCCTTGGGTTTTTTCATCATTCTCTCGGCGATATTGCTGATGGTGAATCCTCTCAGTGAGATGTACGAGGAACGAAAGAGCGAATTCCATTTGCTTCAAGCCTTGGGATTCAAGCAAAGCCGCATTCAGCGCATGCTTTTCCGAGAGGCAATGCCCGTAGTAGTGGGTGCTTCTCTAATAGGCGTGTTGGTCGGTTTGGCATACACCTCTCTCATTCTTTGGCTCTTGGGCACCGTGTGGTCTGGTGTGACGGGCACGAATGGTTTCCACCTATATATCAACTGGACCTTGGCTTTAGCGTTTGCTTTGGTTTTGGCATTAGCACTGATAGTCCCCCTCCTGCTCCTCCGAGGGGAAGGAAAAAAACATCCGGATGGCCACTCCTCCCCTCGGGGAGGCTGGGAGGGGGCTTTCCTCTTTTCACTTTTCACACTTTTGCTCATCATCAGCAATCTGCTTTGGTTCCATTCCTTGTTGTGCTTCGTGGTCATCGGATTGCTTTTGCTCATTGTCGGAGCACTTTGGGGTGAGTGCTATTTGCAAAGGAAAGGAAACCCTCGAAAAAACGGATTCTCTTTGCAACAACAAACGCTCGGTCCCATCCTCTTTTTCAATAAACAGGCACTTTATTCCTACTTTGCCCTCTCTGCAGGAGTGTTCATCGTGCTTTGTGTAGGACTCAATCGGCAGAGTTTCAGCGATGCGTCACGCATCCGTCAGATGACGGGAGGCTACGATTTGTGGTGCCAAAGTAGTGTGCCTATCTATCATGACATGAACACGCAAGAAGGTCGAAAGAAACTGGGATTGACCGACTTGCCAGACGATGTGGAGGTGCTGCAGACCTTGCTGTATGAAGCCGATGATGCCAGTTGTTTGAATCTCAATCGAGTGGAGATGCCATCAGTGTTGGGAATTCCTACTTCCTCCCCATTCATCAGTAACGAGAACGGCCTCTGCATCGACGAGGAATCGCTCCTTTGGAGCATGGGAAAACAAGTGGGTGATACCATCAACTACAAAGATGGTCAAGGAAACGCAACACCTTTGGTCATAGCCGAATCACTGCCGACGAGCATCTTCCAAGGATATGCCTTAATGAATCGTGAGCGTTTTTTGGAGATTTGGCCTGAAAACCGAGGAACAACCCTTTTCCTCGTGAAAACGAAAGACGACGAAAGGGAACAAGTGGCACAAGTGCTTTCCCAAGCATTGAACGAATACGGAGTGCGAGTGATGACCACGGGACAGCGTATGGCGCAGTTTGGCGAGCTGGTAAACACCTATCTCAGCATTTTCCTCACGCTTGGAGGCATCGGTATGCTGATTGGCATCTTCAGCTTCATCATAGTCGTACGCAAGAATCTTTTGCAGCGTATGAACGACCTCCAGCTTTATCAAGCGCTCGGCTACAGTCGTGAACGTTTGGAAAGCCAACTTTATCACGAAAATATCATCGTACCACTCTTTGCCATTGGTGTAGGTGCTGTGGCTGCGGTGATTAGTGTTATCGACCGCCTTTCGAATGCCAGTCTCAGCGTATGGGCAACAGCCATTTTCTTCACATTCCTCTTCGTTGCCTTGGTGCTTTGGCAGGTGAAGGTAGAAGTAAAAAGAATGATAGCGAATTGAAACATAATTATTTTTCATAAACATTTAAAATCTTTCAACTTATGAACACATCAATTAAATTCATGGCACTGTGTGCACTCATGACACTCAGTTGCACGAGAGGACAGACTCAGAGTTTCAAGCCAGAACCATCCTTGCATTTCGATGGCTTCCGCGGACCTAATCGTGATGGTAATTTTTCCGATGAGAAAGGACTGCTGAAGCAATGGCCTGAGTCAGGTCCACAGTTGCTTTGGGAAACCGAAGCCATAGGAAAAGGCTATTCCAGCCCTGTCGTTGTGGGCGACCGTCTCTATGTCACGGGTATGAGCGAAGACCAATCGCAGGAAGTGCTCCACGCTTTCTCGCTCGACGGCAAGCTCATCTACTCCACCCCTTACGGCAAGCCTTTCAAGGGTTCTTATCCCGAAACACGCACCACGCCAACCATCAACAACGGTAAGGCATACGTCATCAGTGGAATGGGCGACGTAGTTTGCATCAACTGTAAGGACGGCAAGATTGTGTGGAACATCGACGGACTCAATACCTATGCTAGCACCACAGGAAACTGGGGAACCGCTGAGTGTCCGCTCGTTTTCGACAACAAAGTCATCTATAGTCCTGGCGGCAATCAAACCACTGTCGTTGCGCTCAACAAAGACACGGGTAAGGAAATCTGGAAAAGTCCATCTATCAACGACAAGCGCAACTATACACAGCCTGCTCTCATCAACTACAAGGGCAAAAAGCAGATTGTAGGCGGTTCCTGCAATTACTACTACGGAATCAACCCTGAAACGGGTGAGATAGAATGGAAATTCGGTGGATGGGCACCAGCCAACAGCCGTTTTGAGAACATCGCTCCAAACGGACCTGTCTATAACAACGGACAAATCCTCTTCGCTCAGGGCTATGGCATCAACACCACCACCCTCAAACTTGCCGACGACCTCAAGAGTGTTTCTCTTGCATGGAACAACAAAGACCTCAGCACTCATCATGGTGGTTACGTTCTTCTCGATGGCGTGGTTTATGGTTCCAACTGGATCAACAACTCCAATGGTAACTGGGTGGCTATCGACTGGGCAACAGGTAAAACCCTCTACAGTGATGCTTGGAGTGGTGGCAAGGGTAAAGGTTCCACGGTCTGTGCCGATGGCATGCTTTATTGCTACGATGAGCGTCGTGGATTCGTAGGATTGGCTCGTCCAAACAAGGAGCACTTCGATGTGGTAAGTGAATTTCGCATCACCAAGGGCTCTGGTCCACACTGGGCTCACCTCGTCATCCACAACGGTGTGCTTTACGTGCGCCACGGCGAATACCTCGCAGCCTTCAAAGTAAAGTGAAAAGTGAAGAGTGAAAAGTGAAAAATGCCATCCGGATGGCATCGCTTCACTCTTCACTCTACTCCCCTCTCCCTTTGGAGAGGGGTTGGGGGTGAGGCTTTTTCTCTGGCGCTTGCGCCTTGAAACTTGGAACCTGAAACGGCACAAAGTGCCCTGAAACTTACACTTATGTTTTTCTACGATAGAACTCTAACACCACAGGAAGCGAAGGAAGTCGATGCAAAGTTGGCACGATTTGCCAAAGCAATGTCGCACCCCACACGCATTGCCATCCTTCGCTTCTTGGCACAAAAGAAATGTTGCTATTTCGGTGCCATCCATGAGGAGCTGCCCATTGCCAAGGCAACCGTCTCCCAGCATCTCAAGGAACTGCGAGAGGCAGGGCTTATCCAAGGCGAGATTGACCCACCCAAGGTGAAATACTGCATCAATCGCGGTAATTGGGCAATTGCTCAGCGCATGTTCGCCCATTTCTTTGCCGATTTGGTACCCAAGGAAGACGAACCCGTTTGTTGTTTGCCGAACAAATAACTTAGGCACTTTTTCCTCATCATTTCCTTTCTTTTCGTCTTCCACAATCATTCGTTCTTCATCAAGATTGATTTTTATAACTTTGTAGGATGCAGAGAGCCTCTGAGGTCTCTGTCTTTCTATTTCCAATCCAATAAACTATCAATCTCTTGATGAAAGAATTTCTTGGTGAGTCGTTAGGTACATTCATTCTTACGCTTTTCGGTTGCGGTTCCGTAGCCGTTGCCATTTTGTTTGGCGAATACGTCAGCATCTTCCAAATTGCTATCGTGTGGGGATTGGGCATCACCCTTGCCATCTACCTCACACGTTTTCTTTGTGGAGCCCATCTCAATCCTGCCGTCAGCATTGCTATGGTGCTTTCCCGCAGAATGAAGGTGGGCAAATTGCCTGTCTATATCGTGGCGCAGTTCGTGGGAGCCATCTTGGCAGGCTTCGCACTTTATCTTTTGTTCAACCCCTCTATCATGCACTACGAAGCTTTGCACTCCATTGTGCGTGGCACACCTGCCTCCGTCGATACAGCCCGCATGTTCGGGGAGTTCTACCCTAATCCTGGTGATGCCACCGTGTCGGTTGTCTCCATGCCTTTGGCAATTGCTGCCGAAGCCTTCGGCACCTTCCTCATGGTACTTTTCATCTTTGCCCTTACTGAAGATGCCAACGTAGGCAAGCCCGACAGTTCCATCCAACCCCTCTTCATCGGTCTCACCGTATCGATGTGCATTTGTCTCATAGCCCCTCTCACGCAGGCAGGATTCAATCCCGCTCGTGATTTCGGTCCTCGTCTCGTAGCATGGTTGATGGGATGGGGTAGTGCCGCCATGCCCGACACCTCCTTCGGTGCTTTCTGGGTCTATATCTTTGGTCCCATCCTCGGTGCCACCCTCGCCGCCTTCTTCTATGTCTATATTGTAGAACCTTTGGAAATAGTAGTGAAAAGTGAGAAGTGAAAAGTGAAAAATGCCATCCGGATGGCATTCCTCACTACTCACTACTCCTTACTCACTTAATAAAAATCCTTTTAATCCTTCAAATCCTTGATTTTTTCACAACGGAAATATCTGAAATTATTCGGAAAATCTGAAATTTTTAAGTATTATCGGATGAAAAAAACTATCTTTTCTGTTTTTCCGTTCTTTTCCGCTTTTTCCGTTGTTCCTTATAAATCCCTAAAATCCCTGATTCTTTTATATCCATGACGCAGCTAATCATCGTAGGTGGATTCCTCGGTGCGGGAAAGACCACCCTTTTGTGGCACACAGCCCAACAACTCATCCAACAAGGCAAGAAAGTCGCGTTGATTACCAACGACCAAGCGCCAGAACTTGTTGATAGCACCCTGCTCCACCACCAAGGACTGCAAGTCGCTGAAGTGAATGGCAGCTGTTTTTGTTGCAATTTCAACGGTTTTGTGGATGCCATCCATCAGCTCATGCGTGAGGTGAACCCCGATGTGATTCTTGCAGAACCCGTCGGTTCCTGTGCAGACCTCTCTGCCACCATCCTCCAGCCTGTCAAGCGCTTCCTTGCTGACGAGCTGCAACTCATGCCGTTCACAGTACTTGCTGACCCTCAGCGTCTGTCGTCCATCCTCGAAGGAGGCAATGGTGGTCTGCATCCCGATGCAGCCTACATCTTCCGCAAGCAGATGGAAGAAAGCGACCTGCTTCTGCTCACCAAGTCCGATGCGCTTTCTGATTCCCAGCAAGAGCACTTGCTCCAGCAGTTGCAGCAACAATATCCATCTTCCCGTGTGCTCTCCGTCAGTGCTCAGTCGGGCGCAGGCATTGCCGAATGGCTCAACGCACTTCAGCAGCATCAGCGCGTAGGCGAACGCCTCCTCTCCATTGATTACGACAAATATGCGCATGGTGAAGCCGTTTTGGGTTGGCTCAATGCCACTCTTCGCATCACTGCTCCCGAACCTACTGATTGGAACGCGCTCCTCCATCAGTTGATGGATGGACTTTCCGCAGAATTGAAGCAGCAACAAATCCCTGTTGGTCATGTGAAGGCAATCATCGAGAACGCCGATTCTTTCGCTGTATGCAATCTCACCCACACCGATTTCCCTTCCACATTCCGAGGCGATGCAGGCACCAGCACGGAAGCCACACTCACCATCAATGCTCGTGCTGAAACCACCCCTACGCATCTGGAGCAATTGGTGCGTGCCCAACTCCAGCAACTGCTTCCTTCCTCCTTCCGTCAAGAGGAACTGGCATGGAAATCCCTCCAGCCAGGCAGACCCAATCCTACCCACCGCTTCACCGTGGTGCTTTAATTCCATCCCCCACTGAGCATCTACATATTTCTTTGAATGATAAACCCCGACCTGCACATTAGTTGCAAGTCGGGGTTTTCAATTGCTGTAAAGAAGAAGGCTGGACATCTTTTATATCCATTCATGGCTTGGTAAGTCCTGAAAGGACGAAAGAACACAGGCAGGTGGTGAAGCGTAGCGGAACCCCTGCTATGTGCATAAAGGTAAACAGAGTGCCGGAGGTACGACGGAAAAACTTGATAACATGTCCGTCACCCCCTCGGGGTTCCGGTGTTGGATGTGTGCTTAGCAGGGGTTCCGTGCTTCGCACTTCACCGCCTGCCTGTGTTCTTTCATGCCTTCGGCATTTTTCTTTCCTAAGACAAAAAATCACTAAATTCTTCTGTCAATACCATCGGAATTACTGCTTTTAGTGCATCGCTTTTGGGGATTTTCAGAAGCCCATTTGTGGATTGACTGAACCGTTCCTTTGGATTCAACTAGTTGCCGAAGGCTCGTCATCGACTTGCCGAGCCTTCGGCGTTGCGATGGCGAAGGCTCGCCGTATTTTTGTTGAGGGCTCGGTGCTTCAGTAAAATCGAAGGAAAAGTTCAGTAGAATTGAAGGAAAGATTGGCTTTCGTCGAGCTGAAGGTTCAGTATAATCAAGGGGATGATTTTGAGCTTTCAAAGAAAAAGTAAGAAGTTTGTTAGTAAGAAAGTTGTTACTAAGAAAATTATTACTAACTTTGCTGCCGAAAGTTGGACGTTTCATTTAAGGATGTTATGAATTATCAGGAAAATCCCTTTGTTTTTGGTAAGGCTGTGGATAGTAACTATTTCACAGATAGGCGCGAGGAGGCTGAAAGGTTGTCAGCTAACTTGACGCATGGAATCAATACGGTGCTGATTTCTCCACGACGATGGGGAAAGACATCGCTGGTGAAGAGGGTGATAGATTCGAATACAAGAACGGATGTGAAGTTTGTCTATTTGGATGTTTTTGCTTGTAAGTCGGAGTATGAGTTCTATCATTTGTTTGCCAATGAAGTGATTAAGCAGACATCGTCGAAGTTGGATGAATGGATAGCGATGGGAAAGAATTTCTTGTCGAATATCACGCCTAAATTTTCGTTTGGTTCTGATCCTCTGAATGACTTTGCTTTGTCGTTTGAATGGAACCAGAAGGATGGCACGGAGAAGGATATTTTGCAGTTGCCTGAAAAGATTGCACAGGAGAAGGGTGTGCGCATGGTGGTTTGCATTGATGAATTCCAGCAGATTGACTTTTTCAGCGACCCTGTGAAATTTCAAAAGGTACTGCGTACAGTTTGGCAACATCAGCAGAATACGACGTATTGCATGTTTGGCTCGAAGAAACACCTGATGACTCAGATATTCAGTGATGCTTCCTGTCCTTTCTATAAGTTTGGTGATATGATGTTTCTGAAAAAGATTCCTACAGAGGAATGGGTCCCTTATATAGTTTCGAAATTCAAGCAGACTGGAAAGGAAATATCGGATGCTCAGGCACAACGTATTTGTGAGGTTTCGGAGAATCTCTCGTCCTATGTGCAGCAATTGGCTTGGGGCGTGTGGTATAAAACGGAGAAGGTGGTGACGGATGAAATTGTGGAAACTGCCGTCGATACGCTTTTGGAACAGAATCGTCCGTTTTTCCAACGCGATGTGGAGGGACTGACTTCGTTCCAGATGAAGTTTCTGAAGGCGATGGCGAGTGGGGTGAGGAATGGGTTTAGCAGGAAAGAGATTATGCGGAAATACAAGTTGGAGAGTTCTGCCAATATCCAGTCTGCCAAAAAGTCGCTGATTGCCAAGGAAATAATCGACACAGAGGAACAGGATGTGTATATCTCCGATCCATTGTTTCGATTGTGGATTGAAAGAAACGTGAAGTAAATGAAGTAACTATTAACTTTTTACTGAAGTAGGATGGCTAAGAAATGGAATATGGAACGGACATTGCGCAGGCTGAAGGGGTTTGCGCTGTTTGGCGTGTGGCAAGAGAAGGATGGAGAGAGTGGACTGAAGCGGATGTGGCGACAGTTGTTGGGAGTGATAGTGGCGACGGTGAGGGAGTTTGTTTTGAGAAATCCGTATGTGTGGGCAACTTCGTTGGCGTTCGATATGGTGATGTCGGTGGTGCCTGTGGTGGCATTGCTGTTGGCGGTGGCGCAGGGATTCGGGTTCCAGGCGGAGATTGAGAAGTTTGTGTTGGAGGTGTTTGCCGTGCAACCTACGGCGGCGGAGGCTATTTTGGATTTCTCGAAGTCGTACTTGAGCTATAATCGTGGATATGGTGTGCTGGGATGGGGCATCGTGCTGATGGTCTATGCCGTGTTTATGCTGATTCGCGACGTGGAGGATGCGTTCAGTGAGATATGGAGCATTCGGAAAACGAGGTCGTTTAAGCGGAAGTTGATTGACTATATAGCGCTGAGTTTTATCGTGCCTGTGGTGATTATCTTACTGTCGGGTATGTTGATTTTCACGAATGGAATAGCCGACCGTTTACTGAATTATGAGATGCTGGCGCCGGTGGTGCGCACATTGATTAATCTGTCGCCGGTGGTGGTGCTGACGGTTGCGTTTACGGCTTTTTATATTTTCATTCCGAACACGAAGGTGAAGTTCTTAAATGCATTGGTTTCGGGTGTGCTGTCGAGCCTTTGCATTATCCTTCTGCAAACCGTCTATATTAGGGTGCAGGTGATGTTTACGAGTTATAGTGCGGTGTATGGTTCGCTGTCGGCTTTGCCATTGCTGCTGCTGTGGTTGCAGCTGTCGTGGATGGTGTTCTTGTTCTTTGCTCAGTTGTGCTACGTGAGTCAGAACCATTGGATGTTGACTTATTTTGTGCATACTTATGACATTAGCCATAACTATAGGATGAAGGTTTGTGCTGTGATGCTGAGGGCGATTTGTCAGCATTTCGGTGAGAAGAAACAACCGATGACGGCAAGGGAAATCAGGGAACGAGTGGGACTGACGTCATTTCCGCAGCAGGTGGTGTGCGATTTGTTGAGGATGATGGCGGATGTGGGACTGCTGAATGAAATGTATCTGACGAAGGGGGACGATGAGGCTCGCTATCAGCCTGCCTTCGACTTGGAACAGATGACGCTGGGCGAGATGATTGAAAGGATGGAGCTGTGGCATAGGAATCAGTACAGGACTTTTGCTTTGGCGAAGATGGAGGGCGAGAACAGAAGGGTTCTGGATGAATACGAGCAACTGTATGAGAACTTCTTGGAGGAATTGAGTGAGGTGAAATTAGCCCCCTCCCGACCTCCCCGAGGGGAGGAGTAAAAAAGCCTCACCCCCAACCCCTCTCCAAGGGGAGAGGGGAGTAGAATGAAGAGTGAAAAGTGAAAGGCCCCTTCCCAGCCTCCCCGAGGGGAGGAGTGAAAGCCTAACTAAAATAACGATTAACGAAAAGTGTCAGTTTATGCTAAAATGATGTCAATAGTTATCGAAATTAGTTTGTAATTTTGCACCGTGAATAGTTTTTTATTCATGAAGCAACATTTAGAAATTAGTTTTTGTTAGGTTATACATTAGTTAGATTAATTAGATTAGGTTAGTAAGTCACTCATTCGCAGGGATTGCGGGTGGGTGATTCCATTTTAAGTGAAAAGTGAATCAGGGATTTAAAGGATTTAAAAGGATTTTTGAAACCTGAACCTTTAGCTCGGCGTAGCTAAACTTGAAACGGCGCTTGCGCCCTGAAACTCACGGCACAGCCGTGCATCGCCTTACTTGTTGTTGATGAACCAGCAGAGGCCGAAGCTGATGCCGAATTGATTGTCATTCTTGTTGAGGTCTATCACTCCAAGCAGGTCGAAGAAGATTTGCTTGTTCAGTTTGTAGGTGCAACCGAGGCCGGCATTGTAATCGGGACGGTCGTGCTTGCGGAAGTAGTTGTAGCTTTCGGCGTAAAGTCCGAAACGGGGTGTGCAAGCATAGGAGAAGGCCAGAGATTCGAGCGTGATGGGTTTTGGATGGGTTCCATCCCAATCAAAACCGACGTCGTTCGTCACGCTCAGACGGTCGGAGAGAGAATAGCTGAATGAAATGTGGAAGGCTGGAGCGACTTCCTCCTTGCGAAATTCTTTGGCACCAGTAGGTAACAACAGTTTCGTGATAAAAACTGTTTTTGGAACGATACCGTTTTCTTCTAACACGCGGATGGTCGTACCGAGAGCGAGAGGTCCGAAACCATTGGCGTGGTGGTCGTCCACTTCGCCCAGGAAGTAGGAAATATCTGCGAACACTTCCGCGTTAGAGGAGAGTCCGTAACGGAGTTTTGAGTTGTTGAGTGTCCAAAGACCGTCTTGATAGCCATGTTTTTTCGTGTGGTTATATTCCATTCCTGTTTCCCAAAGCAATTTGTTCTTGGGAACGACGGATGTACCTGTGCCTACGCCTGGACGACCTGCATAATCGCCAATATCATAGGTTTGCGCTGTTGCAGTGCTGGCAAAAAGTACGAAAAGCAGTGCCAGCATCGTGGTGAGATAGTTGATTCGTGTCATAAGGGAATTCGCTTTATAAAACTCAAAAAATGCTTCTTTCTCTCGCAAAAGTACAAATATTTTTCTTTTTGGAGAATGAAAGCAGCGTTTTTTTCGCTTATTCGTGCAATAATGTAAAAGATTGGAAAAAAATAGTCATTTTGAATGGAAAGCTTTTTGTAACTTTGCAGCGCAAAATCAAAAAAGAGTAAAATGTACACGTTTAAGCCAGTTTTGAAACAAACGATATGGGGTGGCGAATCCATCGCAGATTTTAAGGGTATCTATACTGACATGCATGAGATTGGTGAGAGTTGGGAAATATCAGCATTGCCTGGAAGCGAGTCTGTAGTGGCAAATGGGAAGGATGCAGGCAAGACGATTACTCAGCTGATGGAGGAACAAGGAGAAAAATTGGTGGGAAAGAAGGCTTTTCAACAATTCGGCACTACTTTTCCACTTTTGATCAAGTTTATTGATGCTCGTCGCGACTTGTCGATTCAGGTGCATCCCAATGATGAACAGGCAAAGGCTCGTCATCAGTTGAGAGGCAAGACGGAGATGTGGTATGTGATTAAGGCTGACGAAGGAAGCAAGCTGAGGATTGGATTCAAGGAACAGATTTCGAAGGACGAATACGAAGAGCGCGTGAAGAACAATACGATATTGGATGTATTGTCGGAAAGCGAGGCAAAGGCAGGGGATGTGTATTTCTTGCCATCTGGACGTGTGCATAGTTTGGGCGAAGGTATTTTCGTAGCTGAGATTCAGGAAACGAGCGACATTACTTATCGCATATACGACTTCGGACGTGTGGATGCACAAGGTAGGCCACGCCAGTTGCACGTGAACGAAGCGCGAGACGTGATTGACTTCAGTGTTCAGAATGATTACCGCGTACATTATGAGAAAAAGCAAGACCAACGTGAGAAATTGACGTCTTGCCCTTATTTCACAACGAACTTGTTGGATTTGACTCAGCCTTTCAGAACGAATTATGAGGGCTTGGATTCCTTTGTGGTGCTAATGTGCTTGGAGGGAAAGGCATTGCTTCGTAGCGAGGAAGATGGACAAAGCCAATCACACCTCATCCGTCAAGGCATGACAGTACTGCTTCCTGCCACCACCAAAAGTCTGAATGTGGTGCCAGAAGAGGGATGCAAGATACTGGAAACTTATATAAAATGAAGAATGAAGAATGGTCGCTACGCTCCGAATGAAGAATGAATTTTAGTTTATGTAATTTTCATTCTTCATTCTTTATTCTTCATTCTTCATTTATTTTTACTTGTCCGACCTGAACGGAACCAGAGGGAGGTTGCGGTGATTGATGACGTTGCCAATCTGGAAGTTCTTAAAACAGTAGCGAACTTGCTTCGGAGCTGGAACGGCATCGGAAGTGAGGATGAATGACTTGTTGCTTTCTACTAATTTTGCTTTGGCAGGATAGAATTTGCCATCAGCACCTGCTATTTCGAAACCTGTGGCATCGTTCCAAGGGGAAAGACCATCTTCAGCATGCTTGAAGAACACTTCGAGCTTGTTGCCATCGATGGTGTGGTGGTCGTATTCTGGACCATCGCAAGCGATGGACTTTATTCCGTAGGTGCGGTTGAGCGCGAGGTAAGCAAAACGATAGCCTACTTGACGCTTCTCGGCAGGGTGAATCTGGTCTGCTTCGTATGGAGTGACGAGGTCATTGGTGCAGATGCAACCTGCATTCTTGATGACTTCGTTGGCTGCCGTGTGCTGTGCTTCTCGAAGGAGTGCACCGCTTGTGCCTTCTGCACCGCCATAACCAGCCCAAGGAGCGATTTCTGCCAAATAGAATGGGAGTTGGTCGTTGAGTGGATGAGCTTGTGTCTCACTGAATTCTTTACGCCACACATTCACCATCGTGTTAAGGCGAGTGGCATGGTCCTTGTCCTTACCTACATTGGCTTCGCCTTGATACCAGATGAAACCCTTGATGGTGTAGTTACGGAGAGGATGGAGCATTCCGTTATACATGATGAGAGGTGTGAAGTATTCCCACCACTGACCGTTCCAACCGCGCTTTAGTTCATCGGCGAGCTTTACGTCGCTATAAGTGTTGAGGATTTCGCGAGGAGTCCAACCTTCCACCGACGAACCGCCCCAAGCACAGACGATGATGCCGACAGGCATGCGAAGCACGCGGGTGAGCATCTGGGCGAAATACCATGCCGAGCAACTGATGTTAGGAGCCGTCTGGGGAGAAGGCACGTACCATTTGCCAGGCACTTCCTCCTTAGGTTCGGTGGCACCCGTCTTTGGGATGGTAACTACGTGGATTTTGTCTGCCCAATCACCAGCTAAGGCTATTTCTTCGTTGGAGCCATTGATGGGGCAGTTCCAGAAACCATTGAGTGGCATTTCCATGTTTGACTGACCCGAGCAGAACCATACCTCGCCAATGAGTATATTGCTGAGGGTGATGGATTCGCCATCGGAAATGGTGATGGTCTGAGGAGTGAAACTTGCCATTGGGGTAGGGATGGACACGAGCCACTTGCCTTGCTTGTCGGCTTTGGCTTCGAAGGTCTTGCCATTCGACCAACTTGGCGTGATGGTAATGGTGTTCTTGGTGTCGGTGGTTCCCCAAAGATTAACGCTGGTTTGCTGCTGGAGCACCATGTTGTCGCTGAGAATTTCGGGGAGATGTATTTTTGCTTGCGCCGTGAGGCAGAGGGCGGAAAGCAAGAAGAGGGTGAGTTTTTTCATTGTTTTTATGGGGGTAATGGGGATGATGGGGTTTATGGGATTAATAGGGTTATGGGGAATTAGAAATCTCTTTCAAGGATTTCGAGGCACATGCGGCTATTGTGGTATGGGCATTTCCAGAAGCCAGCTTTGTCGTCCTTGCGGTTGATGTTACGCTGAGGGTCGCGGCTCCACCACCATTCTCCGCCTTCACGGTCTATGAGATTGTCCTTGATATACTGCCAACCGTTGAGGGCTTTCTGGAGGGCATCTTCATCACCGAAATACTGGTAGATGTTTATCCAGCCCACCACATTTTCGGCTTGAACCCACCAATGACGGTCGGTATCGACATAGCCTGTGTCGAGATTGGCTTCGTGGACCATCGAACCATCTTCGTTCAGCCCTTTCTCCGAGGCTTTTGCAACCATCTGAACAATAGGTTCCACTTTTTTCAGAACGATGTCGTCGCCGAGTACGAGGGCAGCTTCGTGGAGCAACCACGAGCATTCGATGTCGTGGCCGTAGCTTTCCAAAGCACCTGCCTCACGCTTCCAATCCATGTCGAAGAAAAGGTCGAGATGGTGGGTCTGAGGATTCAGAATCTTGTCGGTGAAGATGTTGATGAGGTTTCGGAGCGATGCTTCAAGACGGATGACGATGTCGGGGTCAACGGAGATATTCACTGTTGTGAACTGTCCTACGTAAGGTTTCAAGCCATAGTCGTTGGTGGCATTCTCAATCGCATCCAGCTCTTTGAGTGCTCGGAAGAGATTCGTGTAAGGCTCAATGATGTGGAGGTGCGTGTTTTGCGATTTTGGGAAGTTGGCATCCAACTCCGAAAGACGCATGTCTGCAATCTCTCCCCATTCACGGGTGCAAGCTTCGATGTAGCCGTTGTATTGCTTGTCGAGAGAATGTTCCTCGATGCATTCGTAGAGTTGTATGGCGTACTCCAGTGCTTCGTGGTCACCTGTGGCACGTGCATATTCCGACAAACCATAAATCATGAAACCTATGGCATAGAACTGCTTCTTCGTGTCTTTCGGATTGCCTTTGTAGTCGAGGCTCCAATATGTGCCTCCAAATTCCTCATCGATGAAATGCTCGATGATATAATCCTTGGCACGGGTGGCAGCTTCGAGGTATTCAGGCTTGCGAAGCACACGATAAGCGGCAGAGAACGACCACAAGATGCGTGCATTGAGAATTCCGCCCTTGTCAGCCGTTTTCACCAGTTCTCCTTCGCCTGTCATCTGACCATAGAAACCGCCGTTCTCCTTGTCCTGCATCTTGTCGAGCCAGAAACGGAGAATGTTGTTTTCAAGTACGTCGAGAACCTCGGACTTCAGAATATTGATTCTGTTCATTTTTATTTCTTGATTGGGTATTTATAGAGCAACCAAAGCATGATGACAATGATGACAGCAGGGAAGATGGAGAACAGTGCCCAAGTCATGCCACGAACTGCTTCCATGTTGGTGATGTTGATGACGGTTTGACCTGCATCGTCGGTTCCTGAATAGAAGCCGGCAAAACCCAAGAGAAGCGCTACGAGTGAACCCGATATGGCTGTTCCAAACTTCTGAGCCATCGTTCCTGAGGAGAAAATCAGACCTGTGGAAGATGTTCCATTCTTCTCTGTAGCATAGTCAGCCACATCGGCATACATAGACCAAAGCAGAGGTGAATAGAGTCCTACACCCACGGAGGTGAGCACTACCAAGGCAACGAGAACCCAAATGTATGAAGGGTCCATTGGAACGAAATAGAAAGCAATGCTGAACACCATACAGATGATGCCTGCCACGGTGAATGCCTTGCGCTTGGAACCTATCCACTGCGTGAATTTAGGGGAGAGAGCACCGAAAATCATACAGGTCACCTCACCGAAGGTCATGAATACCGTGTAGTTGATAATAAGTCCAGAGACGGTGACATCGCCGTGGAGACAGTATTCCATGAGGTAACCCGCTACAGCATAGCGGAAACCGTTGAAGAAATTGGTACAGATTCCGATGAGTGTGAGGTAAATCCAAGGTTTGTTCTTGAAAAGGTCGGCAAAAGGCTTGAAGGAGAATTTCTCAGCACGAACGGGTTTCAGACGTTCCTTGGTGAGCAGTCCGCAGGCAAGTGTCATGATGGTTGCCAAAGCTCCGAGTGCAGCACCCAATACGGCATACTGATGAGCAGGAGTGCCACCAACCATCTTTTGCAGATAAGGGAATGAAAGCAAAGTGATGAAGCCCATAGCGTATGCGCCAACCATGCGGAACGAAGAGAATTGGTTCTTCTCATTGTCGTCGTCTGTCATCACACCGAGCAACGAACCGTAAGGCACGTTCACTGCTGTGTAAACAGCCATCATCAGCAGATAAAGGGTGTAGGCATAGATGCGTTTGCCAACAGGACCGAAGTCAGGGGTATAGAGCAAGAGTGCAAATATCAAACCGAGAGGCAAAGCACCGAAGATGAGCCAAGGGCGGTAGGTACCCCAGCGCGATTGAGTGCGGTCGGCAAGACTACCCATGAGTGGGTCGGTGATTACATCGAACATTCGTGCTACGAGCATCAGTGTTGCTGTATCGGCAACGGTGAGTCCAAACACATTTGTAAAGAAAAGAGGAAAAGCAATTGACATCACTTTCCATGTGATGCCACCAGCTGCAGCATCGCCAAGGGCGTAACCGATTTTTTCTTTTAAAGAAGCCATTGAATTAGTTTTTGAGGGTTTATTTCTTTAGAATAGTAAGATTCTTAGAGATGAGAGCCTTGAGGGTTTCAACGGATGCACTGGTGGTGAGTCCGTCCTTTGGCGTGTTCATGCAGTAATCAACCAACTTGTCGATGGTGGAAGTGGCAACGTGCATGCGGGTATCGCTGGATGCGTAGTAAATGAACACTTTTCCATCCTCGTCGGCAATCCATCCATTAGCGAAGAGCACGTTCGAAACATCTCCAATACGCTCCTCACCGACTGGAGCCATGAAATAGCCTGCTGGTTGAGCAATCACTCGGGTAGGGTCATCGAGAGCGGTCATATACATGTAAAGAACGTAGCGCAGTCCGCAAGCGGTGTTTCTGACGCCATGAGCGAGGTGGAGCCAGCCTTTGGAGGTCTTGAAAGGATGAGGCCCTTCACCGTTCTTCACTTCCTTGATGGTGTGGTAGAGGCGTTCCTCAATGATGGTTTCTTCTTTTACCTCGGCATGGGTGATGTCGTCAATCAGTGCCCAACCGATGCCACCGCCACTTCCTGTGTCGATGAATCCGTCCTGTGGACGAGTGTAGAGTGCGTATTTGCCATCCACGAATTCTGGATGGAGTACCACGTTACGCTGCTGACTGCGAGTTTTCAAATCGGGCAGACGTTCCCAGTTGACAAGGTCCTTGGTGCGAGCAATACCTGCTGTGGCGGTTGCGGCACTGAGGTCACCGGCAGGAGCTGAGTCGTCGTGACGTTCTGCACAGAAAATGCCATAAATCCAACCGTCTTCGTGCTGTGTGATTCGCATGTCGTATATGTTCGTGGCAGGTACCACATCGTCGGGCATGGTGATAGGATAGTCCCAGAAGCGGAAATTGTCGATACCGTTTTCACTCTCTGCCACTGCAAAGAACGACTTGCGGTCGTTCCCTTCCACGCGAACCACTAACAGGTATTTGCCATTCAGTTTGATGGCACCCGAATTGAGGACGGCATTCACGCCAATGCGCTCCATCAGATAGGGATTCGACTTTTCATCGAGGTCGTAACGCCAAAAGACAGGGGCATGCTCAGCGGTCAAGATAGGATACTTATACCTTGTGATGATTCCATTTCCTCCTTCTACTAGCACATTCTTGCGGGAGACGAGTGCCTCATGCTCTGCGAACAGTTGGTTTACTTTTTCTTGAAAACTCATGATTCTTATGTATTTTTATAGTCAAGCGTTTTGTTTGTTACTTAAAAACCTTTACGTGATTAAAGTGAGAGATAAACATGTTTATCATTTGACGAAGAGGGCACTGCCTTCTTGGAAGAAAGCCTTGAAATCTTCTTCGCTGAGGCATCCTGGATAAGGACCAAAGAAATGTCCAGGCTTGTTGAAGGCGTTGCGCCACACTACCAAATAGGCAATTCGATGGTTTTTCAAGTTAGGGAGCAAGGCTTGTGTCCACCAGTCAGCTTCCTTAATGCCTTCAAAACCAGTCTCTGTCAGGGCAGGTATCTTGCCATGAGCCTCTGCCACTTCATTCACGAGTGTGAGTGCTTCGTCTATCTTTGTTGCAAAACTTTCTCGGTTTTGATAATAGCAATCCACTCCAACGATGCTGATGATGTCGTCGCCTGGGTATCTTTCCAGATATGCTTCCGTAGTCTTTGCTTCGGTGCCAGGAGAGTATGCATAAATCACTTGGTCCACACCTTGCTCTTTGAGTCGGTCGGCAGTCATTTTCCACAATGCTTTGTATTCGTCAGCCGTGCAGAGTTTTTGTCCCCACCAGAACCACGAACCCGTGTGCTCATGCCAAGGACGGAAAATGATTTCCACCTTGCTACCGTCTTCGCGTTTAACGGAATTGAGAAACTCAGCCACTTTGTCGAGCCATCCCACGAACTTCTCGTGCAGGGCAGAGTCGTTCAGAATGGAATTCACCACAGTTGTGTCGCTCACATCCCAAGAGTCGCCATCCGTCTTTGGATTACGAAGGTGCCAACTGAGGGTGATGAAGCCACCGCGAGCATCTTGTTTCACGATTTCTTCACGCATACGGTCAAAGGAAACGGAGTCGAGATTGCGGTCGTTGCCCAATTCTATGCCACCCAAATCGAAAGACATCATGGCTGGCCAACTGCCACATACGCTTTTCACATCGGAACGGTCTTCATCGCCAAACCAGCCAATGCCATACATCGGTGAGTCGTGATGACCGAAGAGAAAACAGCTGTCGGGTACTGCTTGCAGTCTCTCAAAGAGTGTTTGTTGAGTCATGTCACGGGTTTGTTTTGTTGGCTGACAAGCTACGATTGCCATCAGTGAAAGGGTGATAAATGCCAGTTTTTTCATGATGCTTGCTGATTTTGTTGCAAAAGTAGGACAAAAAATATCTAATGAATGACTCTTTATTATCTAAATAGTGCAATTTCAGAAAGTGCCAAGTTATTTTTTATCGTCTTCTAAATAATGATCTTTCTTTTTTGGTAATTATCGCGGAAAACCTTAGGTGTGCATCCTTTCGAACGCTTGAAGAGTCGGTTGAAATTGGAGAGTGTGTTAAATCCGCAGTCGAAGCAGATTTCAGCAACGGTTTGCGTGGAATCCACCAGTAAGCGTGCCGCATGTCCCAAGCGTTGTTCGATGATGTATTCGCTCAGTGTTCGTCCCGTTCGTTGGCGGAAGAAGCGGCTGAACGCTACGGAAGTCATGCCTACCATCTTTGCCAAGTCTTTGAGACGGATTTCCTCGTTGTAGTGGTCTCTCACGTACTTTTGCACTTTCTGCACCCGTCGGCTTTCACTCTGTGTCTCGATTTTGGCAAACGAGGTGGAGGAAAGCACAACGGAGTCGTTGGCAAGCGAGAGTTCATAGAGCAGTTCCAAGAGGCTGATGAACGAATGGAAACTTGGCTTTTTGATGGCAAAGTCCGTCAGGCGGGTATAGACCTTCATGATGGTGCTCATGGAAAATTTGATACCACACTTTGCATTTTCCAACATGGTTTGGATGGAACCGAACTGATTCTTGTTGAGAAGTGCCTCCGTGAAGAGTTCGCTCGAAAACTGAATGGTGATTTCGTGAATATCTTCCGAGGTGCAATCACCTTGTTCCCACACGTGCTCCAGTTCGTTGCCCGTAATGAGAACCATGTCGTAGTCACCGATAGTTTCCACACTGTCACCCACTGTTCGCCTCACTCCGCTGGCATTCTCTATGAAATTGAGCTCATATTCCGAATGGCAATGGATGGGGTAGGTGAACTCCTTTTTATGTCGATCCACCACATAGAAGCAGTCGCGTTCCGATAGTGGCGTTATTTCATGAATTACTTCTGCCATAGCTTATTGAGAGAATTAAGAATGAAGAATTAAGAATGAAGAATTAAGAATGTATTTTAGTTTCACCTCTTGTCTTTTGAGTAACTATCATTCTTTATTCTTCATTCTTCATTCTTCATTAAATTTATTCCGCTACCAAATACAACACACGGCTTGCGTAGTCAATGCGCTCATTCCAAGGGAGGTCGTGCTCCAGAGGAATGTCAAGTCCGTTTGCCATGAGGAATGCACCAGAGAACACTTTACCTTCGAAGGCGAGTGGCTTCTGGTCGATGCTATGAAGCTCCTTCACGCGATAGTTCTTCTGAGGGTCGAGTCCTGCCATTGGGATGCGAGGCAACTGCTGATTGCAGAAGGTCTCGGTCTTCCACCAGTAGAATACAGCTTCGCTCTTGTCTGGCTTCACGTACATCATCGAAGCGCAACCCAGTTTCTCGTATGGCGAAAGTAGACGGTAAATGTCGCCTTGCTGCACGATAGGACGAATCTGTTTGTATTCCTTGATTGCCTGCTTGCAGAGTGCCTTCTCCTTCTCCGTCATGTTCTTTGGTTGGATTTCCATACCGAGACGACCACTCATTGCCACGTCGATGCGGAATTTCAGAGGAATGGTGCGGAAAGTCTGGTGGTTAGGAGCCGCACTGATATGCGAAGCCATCGTCACGGCAGGGAAGAAATAGCTGGTTCCCCACTGCATGTAGATGCGCTGCAGAGCGTCGGTATCGTCGCTCACCCAGAACTCATCGAAGTAAGGCAAAACACCGTAGTTGGCACGTCCTCCACCACTGGCACAAGCCTGAATAATCACCTTTGGATACTTCGCACGGATGCGCTGGCACACCTTCTCGAATCCTCTGTGGTATTCAATGTAAAGGTGACTCTGGCGGTCCTTGGTGAGATATTGAGAACCGTGGTTCATCACGGGTGCGTTGGCATCCCACTTAATATAATAAAGCTCAGGATAGTTGGTGAGGAGGGTATCCACAATGTGGAAAACGAGGTCCTGCACCTTTGGATTGCTCATGTCGAGCACCAACTGAGTACCACCACGTCCTTGCACTGGCTCACGGTAGGTGGGTGCAATGATATATTCTGGGTGCTTCTCGTAGAGTTCACTCTTCGAGTTCGTCATTTCAGGCTCAATCCAAATACCAAATTTGATGTTGTGCTTCTTGGCTGTATCGATGAGTCCCTGAATGCCGTGAGGCAACTTGCGTGTATCAACTGTCCAGTCGCCGAGCGAGTAGGAGTCGTTGTCGCGATGGTATTTCATGCCAAACCATCCATCGTCCATCACAAAGAGTTCTCCACCCATGCTGCTAATGTCGTTCATCATCTGGTCCATGCCCTCCTCGTTGATGTTGAAATAGACACCTTCCCAACTGTTCAGCAGGATTGGACGCAGTTCGGTGCCATGAGCAATCTTGTGGGAGCGAGCCCAACTGTGGAAATGACGACTTGCGCCGCTCAGTCCTTCGTTGCTGTAAGTGAGAGCCAAAGCAGGCGTCACAAAGCGTTCACCGCTCTTCAGATTGTATTGCGAGTTATCTTCGTTGATACCAGCAAAGAAATGATGATAATTGCTGTCGTCGGTGTCGATTCTCAACTTGTAGTTACCGCTATAGCAAAGCGCTGCACCAATCACGCGCCCTGTGTTTTCCTGAGGCTTGCCGTCGAGCGAGAACATCACTTCGGCATGGTCTGTATGAGAATTTCTCACTCCGTCCTTGTTCTTAATTTCCATCATGCCATGTCGCAGTGGTTCTTCTTCGACTCTTCCCTCGTTAGCCCACGAACCGTAAAGATGGGAAATCCAAACCTGTCCGTAACGGATAGGTAGATAGGCAGAAGCAAACTGGTTCAGTTTCACGATGCCCTTTTCCGTGTGCTCATATTCTGCCCATGTTTCAATGATTTCCTTGCCAGGATAGGTCTTGTAACACACATCTATATAGAAAGGATAATGAATGTCCTTCATCTTGATACGAGTCACATCGCCGTTCTTTTCCACGCTCTGCACCTTCATCTGAAGTGTCATGTTGCCATCGCTATGTGTCACACTCAGCGCCGTTTCGCTCTGGCATTGCATTCCATACACGGGATATGCTTGTTTCCAAGCCTGTCCTGCATCAAACAACAAGTCGGCATCGTGGCTGTTGATTTTCTCGCCGTAGTAAGCAAAGTTCAAGTTGCCACCCACTGCTGCATCAAGCACCAATGATGTCTTCTCTGTACTGATAATCACTCTTTCTGCCTGTGCCTTCTGAGTCAATAAACAAGCGGAAAGTAAAATACCACAAATGATTCCTTTATTCATAATATGATTAAGTATAGATTATTAGTTTTTTTCATTCTTCATTCTACATTCTTCATTCTTCATTTTTTTGGTCGCCTCCGGCTCGAAATGAAGTTTAAAATTAAAACATAAAATTTTATTTATAATTTTAAATGATAATTCTAAATACAATTTCAAGCGAAGCGCCCCAAATCCTTTTAAATCCTTTAAATCCCTGATTATTTTTCATTCTTCATTCGCTTTCTTAATCACCCCCACGGTCTTGTCACTTACAAACACCGAGTTCAATCCTTGTGCTTCCTGAGCGGGATCTCCCGTGTATGGGTCGTAAGGTTTCCAAATCTCATGCGTTGGTTTTGCCCATCCGCCCCATGCCCAGAAGTTGCAACCTGCCACGAGTGGACGCGATGGGTCTTTCACCAAATCGAACACACACTTGTAGTAGCTATCGCGAGCTGTGGTTTCCGAACCAATGGCGTAGGCACCATGATCTCTTGGAAAACCAAATTCCTCAATCACGATAGGCTTTTGCAAACGCTTTGCCACCACCAATGCCTCGTCTAGATATGCCTTCGTACTGTCCTTCGCAGCTTCTGCACCTATCCAACCGCCTTTGGCGCCTGGTACATTTCCGTTGCCATCCTTTTCAGCCTTAATCCATCCCCAATTGAATGGCCAGATATGAATACAAATATAGTCAACATTCTTGTCTGCATGCACTTTTTCAAACAGCGCCATGTCTTCCTCGCAGCCGTGTTTACCTTCGCTACCCGTCGAAACCATGTGGTTCTTGTCCAGTTTCTTCATGAGTTTCGAAGTCTTAGCCAGCCACGCAGCAAATGCAGCACGCTGAGGAGCTTGGTCCACGCTATAGTCTTTTGTGAAAGCGCGAGGTTCGTTGCCTATCTGCCAACTCATGATGGTTGGGTCGTCCACATATTTCACGCCTGTATATCGGTTGGTGCGCTTCATGATGTTCTTCACGTGCTTGTAGAACAAATTCTGTGCCTTTTTATTGGTTGCAAAACCAGCCACATGCTTCATGAAAGCACTGTAACCTGCCTCGCTTGGATGCGGACATTCGCCTTCGCCAGCCCATTCCAGATATTGACCATATCCACCGCTCCATTCCCAAGAGTTATTGAGATACAGCACAGCCAGCATGTCGCGCTTTTTCAGTTCTGCCATGAAATAATCCAAGCCATCCAAAATCGTATCGTTATACACACCTGGAGCAGTTTGTAGCGTTGGATAAACCAAACTTGGCACGTATCTATCCTCTGCATGCAGTCCATCGCTTCCCACGAGCACGCGCAAGTTATCCACACCGATACTCTTCAAAAAGTCCAATTCTTTCGCAAGTCTTGCTCTATCACCACCTTGACCTTTGGAGCCAAGGACTGCGCCATACCAAAAATTTGCTCCCACATAGTGGTAAGGTTTGCCATTACGGATGAATTGTCCGTTTTCTACACGCACAAATTCTTGAGACATAGCAGTTTGCAAGCCCATTAACAACATCATAGTGAATAAGATTCGTCTCATGATTAATCAGGGATATTTAGGATGATCAATAATTCTTTAGGTGCTCAATCAGTGATGAAATGGTATCAGTAACTTTCCATCACACTTTCATTTTGCAAATATAGACTATTTTTCAATATCTACAATGACTGAATTTTAACAATAATTGTTATTCTTCTCTTTTTCTCCTTTTTCGTGACAAAAATGGTGCTTTCGCCAGTCGTAGCTTTCATTTTCTGTGGATTTACTGAACCTTTAGTTCGGCGCAAGCCAACCTTTAGCTCGGCATAAGCCAATCGAATGTGGGGATTGTCAGAAGCAAATTTGTGGACTGACTGAACCGCTCCTTTGAATTCAACTAGTTGCCGAAGGTTCGCCATCGACTTGCCGAGCCTTCGGCGTTGCGATAACGAACCTTCGCTATAATTACGTTGAGCCCTCGACAGTTCAGTAAAATCAAAGGAAACCACCACTTCATTCAAATGAATGATTCAATTCATTCAAAGAAGAGGTTCAGTAAAATCAAAGGAATAAAAATTTAGTACAATCAAGGGAGAGTCCTTAATAATGATAAGAATGTGAGAATTTTTCTTCAATAGGTGAGAGGCTTCGGTGCGTTGCAGCATAACGAGCATGTTCCATGAAAACATCGATGACTTCGGGCAATTCGCCTAAAGCCTGATGCGTTACTGTTGCCTTGAAACCTGCTGGAAGAATTTGGCTTTTTAGGGTCTCCGCCACCTCGTTTTGAATGGTGCTTGAGGGTGAGAAATGGAGCGTGATGATATTCACTTTCTTCTCTTTGTTCGCTTGCATCCTTTCAATGGCATTCTGAAGGGTCGGATACCCGTTGAGTGTTGCCACATACCAATCGCCTTTGAGCATTTTGAGCATGGAAGGTGAGGAAATGGCGTATTGGATGAAGGTGTAAGGAGAGTTGAAAGCCTGTGTCATGTAGGATGACCCTTCGCCCAAGAGCAAATTGGCATTCTTACCTCCATATTTCTGGCTGATTGCCTTGATAATCGTTTGGCAATCTTCCTCACTGCTCAGAAGGGGTTCACCGATGCGAATATCCATGAATTCGCTACGAATCTGTATGACTTCCTGACGAAGCACCGTCATTTCCACGTCATCGACAATGAAAGAAGGCTGAATCAGCAAATGGGTGAAGCCATCCTTAGCGAGTTCAGTGAGTTGACGCGACAGGGACGCATTGGAAGTGACGACTGAAAAGAAAGCCTGTTGGGGGAATTCTTTTTGCAGTTGTTCATTGAACACGTCGATGGTGTGAGCACTCACGCTGGCATCGTCAGTACCAATATGAACTGCTACTACAGCTCCTTTTTCCCCTTCTTTGAGTTGTGAAAAAAGAGCTGCGTCGGAAATGTTTTGGGCATGCAAAGAGAGCATGCCCAAAAAAGAAAGTATGATAGTGAGACTTATCTTCATTTTCAGAATCTAACTCTGATTATTTAGCCGTTTTGAAAGCTCGATTCTTGGTTCGCAGAATATATGTGCCGCGAGGAAGAGCCTGGCTCCAGTTGGCAATCGTGGTTTTGCGGATAAGCTGACCACTGGTTGAGAATACATCCACAACAGTGCTTGGGTCGAGCTGGTCGAGGGTGATGCTTTCGATACCTGTAGGGTCGGAAGCCGTTACTCGGTTACTCCATGCTGATTCACGTTCTTTAGCTATGGCTTTTACGCGATAGGTGTAGCGTGAGGAAGTGAGGCCTTCGAATGTGTAGTGTGTGTCGGTAATGCCTTCGATGATGGTTTTCCCTGATTTCGTTTCAGCGAGATTTGGAGCCATTGATTTCACGCTGTTTGCATCTTCCAGCTCAGCAATTTCGCTTTCAGAAAGAGCTGCGCTATACACATGAAGGAATCGGAAGAATGCTCGTTTCGCTGTCGAACTAGTGCTTATAGTAACCTTGAAGTCTTTCTCTACTTCAGCTTTCATGGCAACGTTGAAAACTTCTTCGTTGCTTATATGGTTTTCTTCCTTGATGACATTGCCGTTTACATCGGTAATGACTACCTTGAAATCGAGAGAACTGAGACGGTTGTAAGGATGAGCTTGCAGATACACCGTGATTTCACCAGAACTTGGTGCTGTAATGGTTGGTGTGGTGAGAGAGCCTACAGTCGTGCTGGAACCCAGCTTGAGCATATAGGTTTGGGTAACGTAGTCTTCACCTGTATATACTTTTGAGCCCGTCCATCCCTTACCGGCAGTGAGATAGTCGTCGAGCACTCCCTTTTCAGCAAAGTCATAGCCTGAGTTCGTGATGCTGCCACCAAACGCGACGAAGTTCTGTGAGAAAATCTTTTCTACCTGATTATTGACATCCCTCAGTTCAATCGTATAACTATCCGCTCCTTCCACAGCCGACCAAGTGGCGGTGAAGGTACCCTTAGTGAATGAAATGTCGCTGATGTTGTCGTTAGCGATTGGTGCAGGGATAGGGATACCGCCATTGAAGGTGAACGAGATGGTGGAGTCCTTAGTGTTTTCAGTAATATCAGTGATAGGTTTGTTCATGAAGTAAGTGCCATCACTGTTGCGGTTATAAAGCTTGGCAGCAGGAGTGGAAGTGTTGGTCAGATTTTTGTTCTTTTTGTAACCTGGCCAAGGGTCGCCCGCCAAATCAGCCTCGGTATAGAAGCCTTGCTTATTGTCGGCTGGAATGATCGTGCAGCGTTGACGAGATGTCACGTTGTTGACAGTGTTCTCCCACCATGCTGTTTCGTCGTAGTCAACGTGCAGGATGAGCATGCCTTTGCCGTATGAATAGGCATCCCATGAGTTCTTCTGATGGTTCTCAAGCAAGTAGAACTCGTCGTGGTTGGCTTCGTTGTAGATGACGTATGCATCAGGATAGTTCACGATATTGCGGAGTCCTTCCACTTCGCATCCAACATTAAGCTCTGTTGGTTCCAACCATCCCGATACCCAACGCTCGTAGGAGGTGTAAGGAGCTGGAACACTGCCACTATATGAACCATTGTAGCAGCCTGAGTCCATCACACTCCAAAAGCTCATTCCGAAATTGGCAGTTACATTTGAGGTATCATAAAAGTCTGGAAGACCTAAACAATGGGTGAATTCGTGGCAAGCTGTACCGATACCGTCCATTCGAGTGCCGCTCGTACCTGAAAACTCACAACTACAAGCATAGGTGCTCAAACGGACATTGTCGAATCTCACATTATAATATCCACCTCCTTCGAGCACATATTCGTGAGGCCAAATGGTGTTAGATGCAGCGCCTTGTGCCTGACCATATCCTGCATAGATGACATACACCTGGTCCACTTCACCATCGCCATCCCAGTCGTAGTCGGCAAAGTTCACATCTTTATCTGCCAGTTTAATCGCTTCATATACCATCTGAGTAGGGTGTTCATCATCACCTGCTTGACCTACGTCCTTACCATAGTATGCCATGTTTTTACTTACGGTGTAAGGTCCAACCACGTCGAAATCGATGTTGAGTTTACCGTAGCTTTGGCTGGTGAAATACTCGCGAACGGAACCGATGTGACTATTCTTTCTATAACCTATCTTATTGAACTGATCGTCGAATTCTTCACGTGTACGAGTCATCTTCTTGTCAGCGAAATTGACAAGAATAACCAAGCCTTTCACTTCGCCCTGTGTGGCTCCAGCCTTGCGGACGCGATTCGGTCCAGTGGCTTTGGCGCGTCGAGCTTCCAAACGCTTCAGTCGGTGTGTGTTACGAGCAGAAAGACGCTTGTTCCAAGTGGTTTGTATATCTGCAATGATGCTCTTTTTGCTGAGGTTGACAAATGTCTTTTCACCGATGCTGCGCTCGTCCGTTTCGTGTGCTAGCATCTTGGTTGAAATGAGGTTGCCATGATCCATTGTGGCATAGTCAAAGCTTCCGTCTTCATTCTCAACAACGGGTACACCATCGATGGTTTGGTAGAAGTGGAAGCTCTCATCTCCACACAGTACAATCTGTAAACTCTTGCCATCGCTCTGTTTCACGGTTCGTTTCACTTTCAATGCAGGTACAGCTGCCATGCTGAGGCAGACTAAAATAGTCGAAAGAAGAAACGTCAATCTTTTCAATTCTTGCATAAAGGATGATTATGGAATATTTAAATTTTTGCTGTTCTAAGTTTTCTGAGAAAATTATTCAAATGGAGTCATGTTGGCTGCATCGCGTACGGCTTCGATGTGGTTCTTCACCATGTAGGAATTGGTGACAGGAAGGATGTGCTCAATTTTCTCTACCCGGAGCACCTCTTTGCCTTTTTCCAACAAGCGGTAACTACCTTCTTTCGAAACGTGGATGACAATGTCGGGACGGGTGCTTTCGATTTGTGCATCTTCAATCCTACTGATAGGTCGGATGGCATTGCGGAGGAATGCCTTGGCAGCCATCTTATATGCCGTGGAGGAAGTGTCGCCTTGGAAGACGATTTCGCGAGCCACTTCATGATGAATGTTGAACACGCAACTGTCGCGGTCGAACGTCATGCCTGGACGGGTGAAGTACTCTTCAATTTTTCCCTCCACGCAGAGGTCTTCGGGAATACCCGTGGTGAGTCCATGCTCGCTGTCGAGCAGCCATATCTTGTCGGCAATCTGAAGGGCATGCTCCAAATCGTGAGTGGAAAGGAAGATGATTTTCTTCAGGGAGTGTGCCAAACGATGGAGAAGCATCATCATCGACACTTTGGATGGATAGTCGAGATAGGCAGTGGGCTCATCGAGGTAGATGATGGGTGTTTCTTGTGCGATGGCTTTGGCTATCATCACTTTCTGCTTCTCACCATCACTGAGGGTTTCCATCTTACGGTCTTTCAGTTCGGTGATGCCCACCCATTGCAGGCATTTCTCAATGGTTTTCTTGTCTTTCTCGTTCAGTTTTCCCCAAAAGCCTGTATAGGGACTGCGTCCGATAGCCACCACTTCGCTCACTGTGAGATTCTTGATGTTGGTGTTGTCGGTCAGCACCACGCTGAGCAGTTTCGAAAGCTCCTTTGCGCTGTAGGAATCCACACTTCGATTGTCAATCAGAATCTTGCCGCTTAATGCTGGCTGAAATGCAGACAACGTGCGCAACAGTGTGGATTTTCCCGCACCATTGGGCCCCAGCAGACATGTCATTTCGCCCACATGCAATTCGGCAGTCAGTTGTTGGCTGATAACCTTATCTTCCCCTTTCACCCGATACCCCGTACTGAGGTTCTCCAAGTTGATGGCTAAGTCTTTCCCCATTGTTATGTCGGTAAATTTGCTTAAGTTTTATGATGCCTTTTCAAACAATGGGCGCAAAGTTAAGAATATTTTTTGAAATTTTATGCATTCATCACCTTATAAATATAGTAACCAACGGCACAAAGCGTGAGAAAGGCGCCTTCGAAGCGGGTGATGTAGTGGTATCTTTTACCAAATTTGCAGGAAATCCATAGGAACACGGCACCAGCCAAAAGGGTGGCAAAGTCAATCGTTTCGATGTTGCCAAGTTTAAGCGGAGCAATCGTGGAGGAAACACCAAGCACAAAGAATATATTGAAGATGTTACTACCCACCACGTTTCCCATCGCCATGTCGGTGTCGCCCTTGCGAGCCGCAACAACCGAGGTGATGAGCTCTGGGAAGGAAGTACCGGCTGCCACGATGGTCAAGGCGATGATGGATTGACTCACACCCAACAATGAGGCAATACCCGAAGCTCCATCCACCATCCAGTTTCCACCAAACACAAGTCCTGCCAAACCTATCAAGAAAAGGAAGATAGCTTTTCCCATCGATAGTTCCTTTTTACCCTCTGTTTCAACTTTTGCAGCATCCTTCTTTTGTTCAGAAATGGCGATTCCATCGGACTTTTTCCCCGAACGAGCAATTGCAAAAGAGTAGGAGAGGAAGATGAGGAAGAAGCAGAGCAACGCGATGCCATCGCCTCGTGAAATGCTGCTTTCGCCAAGGCTCGTTCCCGAGAGCAAAGCATCGTTTGCCAAGGCAAAGAGAGTGACGGAAGCAACAAGACAGAGTGGCACGTCGTATCGGATGTTGTTCTTGCTGCAAGCCACAGGGTAAACCATTGCGGTGATACCCATGATGGCAAGGGTGTTGAAAATGTTACTACCCACCACGTTTCCAATCGCCATTTCTGTGTGCCCTTCAATCGCAGATATAGCACTAACCACCAGCTCTGGTGCCGATGTGCCAAAAGCCACAATCGTGAGGCCAATGACGAGTGAAGATACGTTGAAACGGCGTGCAATGCTCGATGCACCGTCTGTCAGCCAGTCGGCTCCTTTCAGAATCAGGAAAAGACCAACGGCAAATTGAATGATGAATAGTAATGTTTCGTTCATATTAAAGAAGTTTAGTGTTCTCATTGTTTCACAATCTCATGAAACACAACACACTAAACACATATTTTTATTCTTCCAACTTTCCTTTATACACGTCGTAGTCGTGCTGGCTGAAGCAACAGAAAATAACCTTCTGAATCTTGCGATAGCGCATCAGGCAGTATCGCACTTCGCGGACGGCAATAGTCGATGCTTCATCCAGCGGGTAACTGTAAACGCCAGTGCTGATGGATGGGAAAGCGATGGTCTTAATACCCTTCTCATTGGCTATTCTCATGGAGTTGCGGTAGCAGTTGGCAAGCAGTTCGGCTTTGTTTTCTTGCTCAGAGAAATAGATGGGACCCACCGTGTGAATCACATACTTGGCTGGCAAATCGTAGCCCTTCGTGATTTTCGCCTGACCCGTTTCGCATCCGTTCAGTGTTTTACACTCTTCCAGCAGCTTGGGTCCTGCTGCACGATGGATGGCTCCGTCAACGCCTCCTCCTCCAAGAAGGGAACGGTTGGCAGCATTCACAATGGCATCCACTTTCAATGTGGTGATGTCTCCGAGGAATAGTTCAATGGTTTGCATATTGATAAGACTTTTGATGCCCTTTTTGTCATAGATGTTTTTGAGGAAATCAATCTATCAGGGGACTGAAATTTGAAAATTGGTGCAAATATACGGAATAATCCCCTAATCTAAGATATTTTTATTTCCTTTTTTGACGAAAAAAAAAGAGGGCACCCAGGAATTGGTGCCCTCCATACTTGACATGACAGATTGCTTCAGCATCAGCTGAAATCAATTGTCGATGTGAATTTACTTAATCATCACCTTTGTAGTCTTCACGCTACCATCGCTCATCAGGTTCTTCACAATGTTGATACCCTTCTGAGGAGCCGACAGCTTCATGCCGTTAGCTGTGTAGAACTGCTGACCCTTCAGTTCAAGACCCTTGTTTGAACTACTGATACCTGTTGCAATCTCATTGGCGATAATTGCTACAGCTGCAGGAACGTCCTCTGAATTCCAAGTGAGGTGTACATTGTCGATCTTGAACCAACCAGTACTTGCATCATTTGTGTATTCAAGGCTTGCCAACTTGTAACCGTCTGTGCGGAATCCGATGGTGAGGTCTTTACCTTCAGCAACACCTGCTACGACTGAAAGTGGGTGCAAGAGACTTGATGTTCCATAATTGATGTCGTATGGATAACCAGCGAAGGTGATAACAGGAATGTCCAACTCGCTTGCATGTTGCCTCTGAATCACCAAAGCGGTTGCCACATCAGCAGGCAATTCAAGGTCATCAACATTATAAACTTCCTCTGCTCCGTACATCTGGATGAAGTCGTTTGCGAAAATACGCTGAGTGGTGAGGTTGTTTCCTGCCCATTGATTTTCAACCATCACGTCCATGGTAAGGGTATAAGTACCAGCTGGAACACCAACGAAGGTCTGTGAGAGTTCTACTTCAGGAATAGTGTTTGCCCAGATACCCCATACGTGAGTACCATCCGTGTACTGGTGATCGTAGTGGTTGCCTTCGTCATCGGTCACGTCAATGTTGTCACCATTATTGATAGCACACCAACTGATGTTTGCACCAGTTGCACCATATTCTGCAGCTGACTTCACTTGGATTCCATTCAAGAAGAGGTTCCATCCTGCTGGAGGATTTGCAACACCACCAGATTCTGAACCTTCACCACCCTGAGCAGACAAGTCTTCGAAGCTTCCGTTGGTAAGAGCAATTTCTTCACCTACCTGCCATGCAGTCTGCTTCATGGCCTCGAAGAGTTCTTTCAATTCCTTGATGACGCTGTCGATGGTCTCATTGTTGTATGTTCCATCCTCGTAAGCTTCATTTGCTTCGTCTGCCAATTCTACGTATGCAGCAAATGCATCAGTGCCTTCTAGATAACCATATTCATCGGCATTGTTGTAAGCCTCATCCACTGCCTGGAGGAGCTTCTCGTATGCTGCTACAGAAGCATAGATGTCATCAGCCTTATCTCTGAGAGTTACGATGATGCTGTTAATGTCTTCAGCTGGAGTGTCAGCTGTAACGGTTCCATACTTTTCGAGAATGCTGTTCACTTCATGCGACAGGCTTTCCTCCATCTTTTCGTTGCGTATTCCTTCAATGCCTGTGATGAAGTAGTTAGCAACTGCTGCTGCATCTTCACCAATGTAGCCAAGGCTATGGATGCGGAAGTTGTCGAGCTTGAACCAACCGTCGCCACCTGCGCCATTGCGCGAGTCGCGGAGAGCTGCTGCGATGTTGCCATCGGTACGAAGACCGAAGGTCAGTGTACCATCATATACGTATGCGCGTACTTCGATAGGCTGGAGCTGAGTGTCTGTCTGAGGCTCAACGAGGTTAGCGTAGTCGAAGATTTCGCCACTATACTGTGTCTTGAGAATCTCAGTGTCGTATTCAGCTTCGGAAGCGAAGAGAGTAGAATTCACGTTACCGAAAATACGCTGAGTGGTACGACGTGAGCCACCGCCGTTAGCACCTACCATCAAGCCTGCGCTGATGAGGTAAGTACCAGTCTCCAGACCTTCAATTGTCTGTCTGATTTCAAACTTAGGAACACCGCTTGTCCAGATACCGAATGCATAGTTTCCGTCCTTTGCTTCACCGTTACAGTCGTTGTTCACACCGTGCCAGTTAGGAATACCATTCGAGCGAACGTCGTCGGCGGTATATACCTGCACGCCATTGATGAACTCTTCCCAGCCCACTGGAGGATTAGCCACCGATGAAGTCTGGTTTCCATCTTGTGAAGAAAGATCCTCGAAGCTCATGTTCTTACCCAGTGCTGTGAGGTCGCCGCTGCCCTGCTGGAATGCAGCGATGGCATTTTTAAGAGCAGTAATAGCTGATTCCACGTCCTCAGCCTTGCTTGTCTGTTCGAACATGCTCTTAGCCTGAGCGATAGCATTTTCAAGAGTTGCGTCTGGACCCATCTCCTCTGCACTCAGAATCAGCTTGTAGAGGTTCACCTTTGCATTGATAGCAGCATTGATGATAGCAGGGTCTTCTTCCCAGTTGTACTCAGCACCGTTGTAGATACCAACCACATAGTCGAGTGTCTTCTTGAAACCAGCTTCGTAGCCTTCCACTGCGCCGTATTCCTTAGCGAAATTCATGATAGCTGCGTAAGACGATTGATAGCCCATGTATTCAGGAACATCCTCAACCTTCAAGAACTGCCAGTTCTCTGAAGTGTGGTCAGCCATGATGGCACGTCCGTTTTCATCCACTTCGAAGCCGTAGTCGTTGTCGGCAGGGATGGAGCCACCAGCATAGTCTGGATACCAACCGCCACCGTTCACTTCCTCTGAAATCACAAAGAACTGACCCGATGCGTTCAGGTGAAGGAGTAAGCCTTGAGAAGCGCTGGAGTTACCTGCACCTGCGCGAAGTCCATAGAAACCACTGATGCTACCGTTCTCCACTGTCCAATAAACTGGCTCATCAATCTTTGCATTGAGGTTGCTTGAACCGCTTGGCATAGAAAGGTAGAGGTTGAAACCGTCTTCCTGTGGATAGAAGAAGCACCATGTGCCATCGTCGTTCTTCTGAGCAGTGAAGGCATGACTTGCATAGTTAGAACCGTTTTCGTCCAGGAAGTAGAATGCACCGTCCCAGCTTGTGCGGCTCATGTAGCCAGCAGGGGTGTAGGCATTCACAAGGATGTACTGGCCACCATCTTCTGGTGCGCCTGCGTTGGTCTTAGGACGAGCAATGATTTCGCCCTCGCCTGGAGTGTCACCACCACCTTCGCCGAAGGTCACTACCATCACGTAGCAAAGCTGTTCGCCTGTGTTGGTGAAGGTGAAAGAGCCTTTTCCACCGATGCTGTAAGTGCGTACGTCTGGGTTAGCACCATCCTTGAAGCACATCATCTCGCCGCCCGAAGTTTCTTTGTCGTAAGCTGTTCCGCCTACTTCCTTCCAGTAAGCTGGACGATCTGTCTGAGCGTCCTTGTTTACATAGCTGTAGAAGGTAACGCTTGAAACAGCCTTACCTGCAGGAGCTACGTAGGTGTTCTCAGCACCATTCGACACCTTCATCGAAACGTACTCCGTTCCGTCAACGGTGATTCTCGCTCCGTTGCTAATGTTCTTGGTGTCATTACCTGTAATGGTAATCGTTGCCCCATCAGCGAATGTGATGGAATTAGCAGCGGCAAAGTCGTCCTGCCATGAATAGATGGCAGTTTCTTGAGCATTCACACCAATGAATGTGAGTGCCAAAGCCAAAAGAGTAAAAATTTTCCTCATGTCTTTTTGATTTAATTAGTGAATAATAGTTAGAATCTTTATACTTACTTCTTACAAAGCATATCTACTTTTTTCAAAGTTTTTTTTATCGCACACTTTGCAGGCAAAAGTAACACTTTTATTATATTTATAAAGGAATAATCTTGTGTTTTCTTTTGTTTGTTAAACTAAATTAACAAATGAACCGCCTTTTCCCTCCTTTTTCAATGCTTTTCTTCGATTGAACTGAATGACTCCTTCGATTGAACTGAATGCTTCCTTTGATTTCATTGGTCTTTTCTTTTGATTTTACTGAAGCATCGAGCCCTCAACGTTTACACGGCGAGCCTTCGTTATCGCAACGCCGAGCGCTCGCCGTTTCGATAACGAGCCCTCGGCAACTAGTTAAATTCAAAGGAGCGCTTCAGTCAATCCACAAATGCGCCTCAGATCATCCCCACCTGCCCTTTAGTAAATCCTCGCATCCTCTTCAGTAAATCCTCGCTTGCCTTGCACAAAAAACCTTCCCTCGTTCCTCCTTCCCTATCTTCCTAATCCCTTGTTTTCTCCGTACGATGTGGCTCAGCCACATCCTCCCCCTCTCAGAAAAAAAACAGCTGCCTCCAAATCAATTGGAAGCAGCTGTCACTGCTGCATTGTCATTGCAGCAAATTCTAAACAACTTAGAAAAGGTCTGTTACTCTTTCGAAGAATGCTTGCACATTTCGTGTTTGCATCTTCATTTTAAACTACTATCTTTTTTCTTATTTTAGTTTTTTCGATGCAAATATACGCGTTTCTTATAAGTCCCTATATTTTTTTATAGAAAAACACACGCAAAGTTGCGTTAATGAAAGTTAAAGCCCGTGCGTCACTACCGATATGTATCTTTTCGTGGTACAAATGTGTTTTCTGCGATTTCAACGCACATTTTTTTACGAAAGACCTTTCATGGAAAGCGACATTCGCTCGCGTTTCAAATCCACGCTTAACACCCTCACTTGTACTTGTTGGTGCAATGTGACCACTTCGGTTGGGTCCTTCACAAATCGGTCGGCAAGTTCACTGATATGGACAAGTCCTTTTGTGTGAACACCCACATCCACAAAACAACCAAAATTAGTGATGTTGGTGATGATACCAGGAAGAATCATGCCTTCACGCACGTCTTCGAGTGTTTTCACAGCATCGCTAAACGCAAAAGCCTTGAGTTGCTGACGCGGGTCGCGTCCTGGCTTGTCGAGTTCCTGCATGATGTCTTGCAGCGTTGGCATACCCACTTCGGCTGTAACGTAGTGCTTCAAATCCACTTTTGCACGAGTTTCCTTGCTTTCCATCAGTTGTGCCACCGTGCAATGCTGGTCCTTTGCCATTTGTTCCACGATGTGGTAGGATTCTGGATGCACGGCAGAGTTGTCGAGAGGCTGGTCTCCACCGCTGATACGCAGAAATCCCGCACTTTGTTCAAATGCTTTCTGTCCCATGCGTGGCACCTTGAGCAGTTGCTTGCGGTTCTTGAATGCTCCATTCTCAGCGCGGTAGTTCACGATGTTCTGTGCAAGGAGCGGACCAAGTCCACTGATATAGGTGAGGAGATGCTTGGATGCCGTGTTGACATTCACACCCACTTTGTTCACGCAACTCACCACGGTTTGGTCGAGCGATTTCTTCAGTTCCGTTTGGTTCACATCCTTCTGATATTGTCCTACACCGATGGAACTTGGGTCAATCTTCACGAGTTCGGCAAGAGGGTCCATCAGTCGTCGTCCAATACTCACGGCACCGCGTACCGTCACGTCGTAGTCAGGAAATTCCTCGCGTGCCACCTTCGATGCGGAATAGATGGAGGCACCGTCTTCGCTCACCACAAACACCTCGATGCTCTTTGGAAGTCCCAATCCACGGATGAAATCCTCTGTCTCACGACTTGCCGTACCATTACCAATCGAAATGGCTTCCGTCTTGTATTGTTTGGTGAGTGTCCAAATCTTGTTGGCTGCCGCTTCTCGTCCGTTTGGTCCAGCCGTGTGGGGGAAGATGGCTTCGTTATGAAGCAAATTGCCTTCGGCATCCAAACAAACCACCTTGCAACCTGTGCGGAAACCTGGGTCGATACCCATCACTCGCTTTTGCCCAAGAGGTGCCGACATCAGCAACTGTTCCAAGTTGCGTACGAAGATTCGGATGGCCTCCTGATCGGCAATTTCTTTCGATGAATTCGCGAATTCTGTCTCAATCGAAGGTTTCAGCAGACGCTTGAATCCATCCTCCATCGCCTCCGCCACATAATCGGATGATTCTGAATGACTGCGCACCCACTGGCGGTCGAGACGTTCGAGGCAAAGCTCGTCGTCGCCCGAAATGCTGATGCGGAGGATTCCTTCTGCCTCTCCGCGGCGCATAGCAAGCAAACGGTGGGAAGCACAATGCTTGAGTGGTTCACTGAAGTCGAAGTAATCGCGGAATTTCTGTCCTTCCTCCTCTTTACCCTTCACCAGTTTCGAACTGATGACGGCATCGTGATTGAAGTTGTTGCGCACGGTGTTTCTGCTGCGCTCGTCTTCGCTCACTCGTTCAGCGATGATGTCCATCGCTCCTTTCAGTGCCTCGTCGGTGTTCTCAACTCCCTTCTCCTTATTGACGAACTGTGCTGCCCGCTTCTGTACGTCGGCAGCAGTTTGGAGCAAGAGGAAGTCGGCAAGGGGTTCGAGTCCTTTCTCGCGTGCCACTTGTGCACGTGTGCGGCGTTTTGGCTTGAAAGGCATGTAGATGTCCTCCAATTCTGTTGCATCCCACGAGTTTTCGATGCGTTTCCGCAGTTCGTCGGTCAGTTTTCCTTGTTCCTCAATGGTGGAGAGGATGGTTTGCTTGCGCTTCTCCGTCTCCTTCAGTTTGTCGAGTTGGTCACTGATGGCAGCTACTTTCACCTCGTCGAGTGCGCCAGTGCGCTCCTTTCTGTATCGGCTGATGAAAGGAATGGTGCAGCCTTCCTCTAAAAGTTCCAAGGTGTTGGCAACTTGTGTCTCACTGATTCCAACAGATTTGGAAATGATGGTTTTAAATGTTGAATTCATTATCTATACTCAATTTTTGTGATGCAAATTTAGAGTAAAAAATCGAGTCACAACAAATTTTATGATAAAAAAAGCGAAACCTTTGTATGAGAGGTTTCGCTTTCTAAAAAATATGATAAAAATGGAATCATCAATAGAAGAAAGAGCACAAGGTGTATGCCACGACGGTGGAGACGGCAACACTGACGAGACCTGGCATCATGAATGAGTGGTTGAGCAGGTACTTGCCAATGACGGTGGTGCCTGAGCGGTCGAAGTTCACGGTGGCAATATCAGATGGGTAGTTAGGAATGAAGAAGTATCCATATACACTTGGCAAAACGCCCAAGAGCACAGGACCTGCAATGCCTAATTTATATGCCAGTGGCAACATGGCTACGACCACGGCACCTTGAGAATTGATGAGCACGGAAACGAGGAAGAACACGAATGCGATGCTCCAAGGATATTCCTTCACCACGTCTTCGAGCATGGCTTGGATTTCACCGAGGTAGTTTGAGAAGTAGGTGTCAGCCAACCATGCGATACCGTAGATAGCTACAACGGCAACCATACCTGACTGCCATACTGGACCTGCCACCGCCTTCTTCGGACTTGCCTTGCAGAAGATGATCATCAAGGCAGCAGCCGTAATCATCACAATTTGGATGACGATATTCATCTTCAGTTTCACGATGGAGGTTTGTGTCACACCTTCCATCACAATTCCTAATTTTGCCACATCCTTTGGCGTGAGAATGACGCCGTCTCTGACACTGATGTCCTTTGCGCCGTCGATGGCGGTGATAGAGTTGTATCCAGGAAGCAGTGCTCCGAAAATAGCGAACATTACAATCACTGCCAAGGCACAGAGGAAAATATAAACAGCCAACTTTGCGCTCTTTGGAATTTCCTTGTCGAGGGTAGTTGCGGAGGAACCATAAATGTAAGCACGCTGTTCTGGGTCAGCAATCTTTGCTTGGAATTCAGGGTCCTTGTCAAGGTCAAGACCACGCTTGTAACTGCATGCTGCAGCAGCCATCAGTCCGCACAAACATGAAGGAATACTAACCATGAGTACGCCTGGAATGGTGACATCGAAGTCGTTGGCATTGGAGATGGAAACGAAAGCAACTACGGCAGCTGCAATTGGAGAACAGGTGATACCCACCTGAGAAGCAATGGATGCCACACCGCAAGGACGCTCAGGACGGATGCCTTTCTTCAGGGCGATGTCGCAGATGATAGGCATGAGGGTGTAAACCACGTGTCCCGTTCCTACCAAGATGGTGAGGAAGAATGTACAGAGCGGTGCTAAGAAAGTGATGCGGTCGGGATGCTTACGCAACATCTTTTCCGCCAACTGAATGAGCCAATCCATTCCGCCCGAAGCCTGCATGATACCCGCACAGGTTACGGCTGCAATGATGATGTAGATGACATCGGTTGGAGGAGTACCTGGTTTCAAGCCGAAACCGAAAACGAGAATGGCGAGACCGATGCCCGAGATGGCACCGAGTGCAAGACTGCCATAGCGGGAACCCACCCAAAGGGCACCCAACACGATGAGCAGCTGCAAAATCATAACAAAAGACATAGTACTGCAATTAATAGATGATTATTTGGTGTTAATTGTTAGTCTGTAGGCAAAGATAAAGATAAAAAGTGATAAGTGAAGAAAAAAAGAAAAAGAAATTAACGTTTGGAAATGATTAAAAGCCCAACGTAGGTCAATATTCCATTAAACATGAGCATTTCGTAACCAAACTGATAATTGGTAATACTAAAGGTGATTTTATCTATAGCAAAACAGATAAGGGGCGAGAGAATAGCGATGAGAGGAACCCATTTGTCGCGAGGCATCAAGCGTGTGGTCATGCCGAAAGCAAAGAGTCCAAGCAGGGGACCGTAGGTATAGCTGGCAATGGTGTAAATGGCATCAATCACACTGGAATTGTTCAATGCCTTGAATCCCAAAATGAACAGGACAAATATCACCATCATGCACAGATGCACCCTCTCTCGAGTTAGCTCCGGATTCTTCATTCTTAATTCTTCATTCTTCATTTCTGTGGTGTCTTCAATGCCAAGAATATCAATGCAGAAACTGGTTGTGAGTGCTGTGAGTGCAGAGTCAGCACTGGAAAAGGCAGATGCGATGATGCCGATGGTGAAGAACACGAGGACGGCTTGTCCCATAGCACCCGTTGCAATGAAATCGGGTAGGAGTGAGTCGCCCTTGATAGGGAGGGGAGTGCCTGTTTTTGCATAAAGCATCATCATCAACACACCGAGCGAAAGGAAAAGGAAATTGACGGGTGCGAAGAGCAAACCGTAACTGCATAAGTCTTTCTGACTGTCTTTCAGACTTTTGCACGAGAGATTCTTCTGCATCATGTCTTGGTCGAGACCCGTCATCACAATGACGATAAAGATACCGCTGAAGAACTGTTTCCAAAAATGCTGTTTGGAACTCCAGTCGTTGAACTCGAAGATGCGGCTGTGGGAGTCGTTCCACACGGCAGTCATGGCTTCGCCAAAACTCATGTCGAGCATCGAGGATGCCTTGAGGAGAATGAGAATCAGTGCTACGATGAGGCAGAGCGTTTGAAGCGAGTCCGTCCAAACTATCGCCTTGATGCCGCTCTTGTGGGTATAAAGCCAAATGAGGAGCAGTGTGCCGAGAACGGTAAGCACGAAAGGCACTTTCATGGCATCGAACACATATTGCTGGAGAATAAGACAAACGAGATAGAGGCGAGCGGCAGCTCCCGTCATTTTCGACAACAGAAAAAACGAGGAACCCGTTTTCCGACTGACACGTCCGAAGCGCACATCAAGATAACTGTAAATGGACGTAAGGTTGTACTTATAATATAGAGGTAGGAGTACGAAGGCGACAAGGAAATAACCAAAGATGAAACCAATGCACATCTGGAGATAGGTCATGTCGATATTCATCACCATGCCAGGAACGCTGATGAAGGTGACGCCAGAAAGACTGGCTCCAATCATGCCGAATGCCACAACAGGCCAAGGTGATTGTCGGTTGCCACGGAAAAAGGCATCGTTTCCTCCTTTTCCTACCAAATGGGAAATGAGAAGCAACAATCCGAAATAGATTGCGATGGTGATGAGGATGGTCATTGAGCAATGAATATAAATAATTGAGAGAACCTCAATGGATGCTAAATTTACGCTTTGAATTCCTGAAAAATTCGGGCGAAAAAACAACTTTTTTAAGAAATTAGGCACAAAGTTAATCAAAAAATACAAAATTAAGAAAGAAAGGTTTATATTTGCGCTATGAAAAAACTGATTTTGATTACGGGAGGTCAACGTTCGGGCAAAAGTGAATATGCAGAGCGCTTGGCACTCCAAATGAGCAGCACACCAATCTATTTAGCCACATCCCGCATTTGGGATGATGAGTTTCGGCAACGGGTCGATATGCACAAGGCGCGTCGCGGTTCGCAATGGACCAACATCGAAGAGGAAAAATACCTCTCGCGGCATGATGTGACAGGAAAAGTGGTGCTCGTGGATTGTGTCACACTTTGGGCAACGAATTTCTTTTTCGACCTCCAACCCGAAAGTATGCGCTCGGCAAGGGCTGCCGCAGCACATGTGGACCGTACCTTGGAGGAATTGAAATCGGAATTTGCAAAATTCACTTCTCAAGATGCCATTTTCATCTTCGTTACGAACGAGATTGGCAGTGGAGGGGTGAGCGACAATGAAATTCAAAGGAAATTCACTGATGTGGAAGGATGGATGAATCAGTTTATCGCTGCACAAGCAGATGAAGTCATCTTGATGGTGAGCGGAATTCCTGTGAAAATCAAAGGAGCTTAGAAGCTTTAGAACCTACCTAAATACAGATCCTTAATCACTTGCTATATCATGAAATCTTTCAAAATTGAGTCTGTTGACAAACAAAATCTTGCTCCTCAACTGCAAGATAAGATTGATAATCTCAATAAGCCAAAGGGTTCGTTGGGGAAATTGGAGAAATTAGCTTTACAAATAGGACTGATTCAGAACACGCTCAGTCCGAAATTGAATCATCAGTGCCATGCTTTGTTTGCTGCTGACCACGGCATCGAACGAGAAGGTGTGAGCGTCTCGCCTCGCGAGGTGACTTGGCAGCAGTTGCTAAATTTCTGCCGTGGTGGAGGTGGTGTGAATATGTTTTGTCATCAGCACGATTTCTTCCTGCGACTGATTGATGTGGGTGTTGACCATGATTTTCCTGCCGACATTATCGACCCCGAGCACTACGACAATCTGCGAGTTGAGTTTCCTATCTATAATCACAAAATTGCTTACGGCACCAAGAACTTCCGCTACGAAGCGGCAATGAGTCAGGAGGAATTCGACCAAGCCATCGAAGTAGGTGTGCAGCATGTGAATGATAGTGTAGCAGCGGGATGCAATGTCATTTCCTTTGGTGAAATGGGCATTGGCAACACTTCTCCTTCTTCCATTTGGATGTATTTCTTCGAGGATATTCCACTCGATAAATGTGTGGGTGCTGGGGCAGGATTGAACAGCGAGGGAATTCAGCATAAATACGCGATTTTGGCCGAATCCATCGAGAACTTTCAACGACAGACGGGCATAGAGTCCATCACTCCTTTGAAGGCGCCCGAGGATTGGCAGTTCGTGCCAGGACGAGTGGAACGTCAGTTCTTCCCTGCCTATGCGGAGGAAATCATTCGTTGGTTTGGCGGTTTTGAGATGGTAGCTGCCATTGGTGGTATGCTTCAGGCTGCGGAAAAACGTATGGTGATTTTGGTGGATGGATTCATCATGACCGCTTGTATGTTGGCTGCTTCCCAACTTTATCCTGCTGTGCTTGATTATGCAATCTTTGCCCATCAAGGTGATGAAAGTGGACATCGGATGATGTTGCAAGCCATGGATGCCGACCCAATCCTTCATCTTGACCTTCGTTTGGGAGAAGGAACAGGAGCCCTCTGTGCCTTCCCGATTGTTCGTTCAGCAGTGAATATGATTAACGAAATGAATAATTTCCAGAATGCTAACATCACAAAATACTTCTGATAATAAAGAATGTTGTTTTAATTCTTAATCCTTCATTGGCTACGCCGATTATCATTCGCGACTCGGCATAGCAGAAGCAAGCTTCGTTCTGCTCTCGCTGCTTTGATAATTCTTCATTCTTAATTCTTCATTTTCATGAAAAGCCTGCTCTATCGCATCCTTGCCGCACTGGGTTTCTTTACCCGCTTGCCGTTCTGGCGCATCGCCAATGTTCCAAAGGAATATTTTGAGCGAGTGGTGCCGCTATGGCCGTTGGCGGGTTGGCTCACAGGAGGAGTGATGGCATTGGTGTTTTGGCTTTGTTCATATATTTTGCCATTGAACCTCTGTCTGATAGCAGCTATCTTGTCGCGAGTGTTGCTGACAGGTGCTTTGCACGAGGATGGATTTGCCGATTTCTGCGATGGATTCGGGGGTGGAGGCACCCGAGAACGGACGCTTCAAATCATGAAGGACTCCCATATTGGTACTTACGGAGTGTTGGGATTAATTCTTTATTATCTGAGTCTTTATGCGGTTTTGAATGCCATTTTGGAGGTGGAACTGAGTCATGCCATCTTCAGTTGTTTCACCTTGAACGGTAAATATTTCCCCGTATTCATCCCGATTTTGTTTGTATCCGCCGATTCTTTCTCCAAGTGGTCGAGTTCGAATATCATCAATGTGCTGCCTTATGCTCGAACCGAAGAATCTGCGAAAAATAAACTAGTGTATTCAAAAATGACAGCAACTGAACAAATTGTAGGCATGTTGTTGGGATTTCTGCCTTCGTTGCTCCTGCTCGATATGCGCTATTATCTTGCTATCGCATTTTCTTTTCTCGCCACGCTCATCTTGATTCGTTACATGTATAAAAAGATTCAAGGATATACGGGTGATTGCTGTGGTGCCTGTTTCATCATCACGGAATGGGTTTTCCTGCTCACGGTGCTGGTGATAGAAGTTTGGTAAGTGTCGGAGTGAGTGGTTTTTGGGGAGATTCGATGTGAAAAACTGTCATTTTGCATCAAAAAGAAAGTCATTCAACGTATTTTTAACACTCTTTTATGGTGTTTTGTAAAAGATTGTTTAAATTTGCAGCATCAACTTTTTGAATGAACATACTATTACTTAACTATTTATTTTTCAATTAACATCTATCTAAAAAATGGCAAAAGAACTGAAAAGAATCTTTGTCTATGCATTTCTGCTGATGGTGGGAATGCTGACAACGACGGATGCCTATGCCTTTAAGAACTTCAGTGTCATTGTGAACAATCAGGACGGAACACTCCTGACTGCCGATGAACAAGTGCAAGGGACATCCGTGAGTTTTGGAGTTGCTGTGGCTGAAGATGGCACCGTGAGCCGAGTGGCTGCCGACGATGCTTCTGCAGTGGCAGTAATCAGTGGTAAATATCACAGCGACCACGGCATGACGAGCCTCGAGTGCGTCGTTGCTGTGGAAGGTGGCGTGAAAGTCACCTTTGGAAACTGTACGTATTCCAGCCGACAGGCAACCATCACCGATGCTGATGGAAATGTGGTGTCTGCTACGATTACTCAGAACTGTTGGAAGAACGACCGCGCAAATGTGACGGAGGCTTACTACGCAGGTGGTGCTACGACGCTGACTATCAAGGCTTCCGACTACTGTCCTTTCTTGGCAGTGGAGACAAGCGAGTATGTGCCTGAGAAGCACACCATCAACTTCTCCATGACTGACGACACGGTTGTGGGAACTGCTCCTGCTACTGTGAACTGGACAGAAGGTGACCAATTCACATTGCCACTCAATCGCCAGCTCTTCAAGGAGGGTTACACACTCACCGCATGGAACGACGGAACTACCGACTTTGCTCCAGGTGCTGAATACACTCCAAAAACTGACGTCACTTTCACTCCTGTCTTCACGGCAAACACAGTGGCTTTGGCTGACCGCACCGAGGCAGTGACCATCAAGTGGGATTTCCAGCGCAAGAACGGTGCGCCACTCTTGGCTTACCAAGGAACAACAGGCATCTATGTTGCTCAGGCTCAAGTGAATGGTGAGACTATCGACGTGAAGCTCGACTTCGACACAACCAATGGTAAACTTGCCAATGCCAACTGGACCGATTGGGCGCAGATGAATGCTGGAACCATCTTCACCATTCCTTCTGCTAAGGGTGCTGTGGTATCGATGGAGGCATTTAGCGAAATCACGACGACTACGATTGACGGTCAGACCGACTATGCACAGGCAAAGACCATCAGCTACACCATTGCAAGTGGTGCAGAAACAGTAGATATCGTGATTGGCGACGGTTCTTACTATCGTTACATCCAGACTACGCTTCCTGTTGTGGAATCCGCAGGTGGCGCATCGTTCGACAACGTAGCAGGTACTATCACATGGCCTATCGGTAACGAGGCAACTCCAACGCTCGACCCAGCCATCAACGGTAGCGTCTCGTTGGCTTCTGTCAGCGTGGGTTCCGACCTCACTGCTGAGAATGCCACTTATTTCGAAACCGAAATGGTGAAATACACACCTGTTAACTCCAATGCAGGATGCGTGGAAGGCGTGATGATTGAATATCGCGTGAAGGCTGCTGCTGGTATCACCTTCCAGCCAACCAATGTGTCTTACAATGCAGTGAAGGTGGGTACTGACAATGCAACTTATTCTTGGGCTTACGTACTCGATGGCGTGCAGAGCGACGTCGTGAAGATTGACCCTAAGCCAGACCTTCTCCGCAACAACGGTGCAAATTCTGCCACTGCTCAGTTGCGTCATAGCACAGACATCACTGCCGACCCAGTGCAGGAATTCTCCTTCCGCTTCTACATTTCAGACTGTGCAAACAACAAGAACATTGCCATTGGTGATGTAGTGATTTCGGGTATCGTCAACGGTACGGCACAGGCAGTTGAGAAGTTTGCATTCTCGGCTATGCCAAACGACGAAGCTGCTGGTACGGTAAACATCTATCCTGTGGCTGAAGAATACGAAGCAGGTAGCGAAATCACCCTCACGGCTATCGAGAATTTCGGTTACGACTTCGAGAACTGGACTGATGCTGAAGGTAACGTGGTTTCCACAGATACGAAGTTCGTCTATACCTTGAATGCTGAGTCTCATCTCACTGCCAACTTCGTTCAGGTGAACACTTACGCGCTCAACCTCACCATTGACGGTGGTGCCAACGACTATATGGTTACTTTAGTTCCTGCTCCAACAGAAGTGGATGGCAAGATGATGTACGAGGCTGGCACCAAGGTGACACTCACCGCTGCTTCGAACGAAATCCTCACCTTCACAAACTGGGACGATGGCACTTCGTCGAGCGAAAAGACCGTGACAATGGATGCTGATGTCGATGTCACCGTTTCTTATGCCGCTATCGACTTCATTGCTGGTTGGGACTTCTACAAGGCTGGAAATAGTGGTCGCGTGGCTGACTTCGCTGCTGCCGACAACGATGCCGACCAGTTCCTCCTCGTGAGCGAAACTGACGGTTCTTCTGTTTCATGGCTCGATAAGAGTCAGATGGCTGCAGGTGGTTATGAAGGCAAGCCTGCTGCTGTGAACTGGCGCACAGGTTCGGGCGAAGGCGATGTAGGTCATTACTACTGGAAGACAATGGTCAATGCCGAGGCATTCACCGACATCAAGGTGCAGTTCGAAATGCTCTACAACTACAATTCCTATACTACTTATAATGTGGAATACTCGCTCGACGATGTGACTTACACAAAGGTGGGCAGCGTGACCATGAACGGTGTGAAGAACTGGACCTTCTGTCAAGTGGAACTCCCTGCTGAAGCCAACAACCAAAGCAAGCTCTTTGTTCGTTGGACTCCAGACAAGACTTCCAGCATCGACGGTTCTTCTTCTGCCAACGACGGTAACTCCATCACCAACGTATATTTCACTGGTACAGCCAAATTGGTGGACGATGGCATTGCTCCTGTTCTCGTTTCTTCTGTTCCTGCTGAGGGTGCAACGGGTGCTTCTGCCAATGGCAAGGTGGTGCTCACATTCGACGAAAAGGTGAAGGTGGCTGAAGGTGCTACTGCAACGCTTGCCGACCTCACACTCGCTCCTATCGTTTCGGGCAAGACCATTATCTTCGAGTACAAGGGTCTTGACTACAGCACTGACTACACCTTCCGTCTCCCTGCTAACAGCGTGAGCGACCTTACTGATAACTATATCACCAACGAGATTGTCATCAACTTCTCTACGCTCATGAAGCCAAAAGTTGAGAAGAAGGCTTACGACTTCGTGGTGCCTGACGATGGTGCATTCGAACAGGCTATCGCTGCTGCCAATGCACGTGCCGACAAGACTGTCCGTTACCGCATCTTCGTGAAGAAGGGTGCTTACTCCCTCCCTGCAAGTGCTGAGGCATCGTTCGTAGGTGCTGATGGCAAGAACTATCCAGATGTTCGTCACTACATCACTGCTTCCAACATCTCCATCATCGGTGAGGACCGCGACGCTACAGTGGTTGACAATGGCGACCTCTCTGCTCAGACATTCGCTGGACAGTATGGCACAACCAGTGTTTACGATGGTATCGGCAACAGCGATGTGCTTCAGGTATCTAACACCGTCAGCGGTCTCTACATGGAGGACATCACCATCAAGAGCGGTATTCCTGACGCTCGTGGACGTAACCTTGCCGTTCAGGACCGAGGCACCAAGAGCATCTACAAGAATGTATGTCTCCATGGTTATCAGGACACTTGGACCAGCAACAACGACAATGGTCTCTACTACTTCGAAGGTGGTCGTCTGCGTGGACGTACCGACTACCTCTGCGGTAAGGGCGATGCTTTCTTCAATGAGGTCAACCTCGTGATGTGTGAGAAGGGTGGCTACCTCGCTGTTCCATCCAAGAGCATCAAGTATGGCTATGTATTCAAGAATTGTACGATTGATGGCGAGAAATCAGACATCAATGGCAACTACACGCTCGGTCGTCCTTGGGGTGAAGGTACGCCAAAGGCTTACTACATCAACACCACGATGAACGTGCAGCCATCCGCTATCGGTTGGAGCGATATGGGTACAGATGGCTATCCTGCTCAGTTCGCTGAATACAACTCCATGACTTCTACGGGTACTGTCATAGACTTGGCTGGTCGTAAGACAAGTTTCGGTGCTAACAACCATCCAAACGTGCCTTACATCACGGCTGCTGAGGCTGAGGAAATCGGCAACATGGCTAACATGTATGGTGACTGGGTTCCTACTCTCTACACGGAACAGGCTTCGGCTCCTACGCATGTAGTGATTAGCAACGAAATGGATAAGATTACATGGGATGACAACGACTATGTTCTGCTTTGGGCTGTCTGCAAGGACGGAAATATCGTTGCCTTCACAACCGAACCTTTCTACGAAGTAGGTAATGCATTCAATGCTGTTTGGTCAGTTCGTGCTGCCAACGAAATGGGTGGTCTTGGCGAACCAGCTATAGCAGACACTGCCGTAGGCATTCAGTCACTTTCAACAAGCAGCAATGCAGCTGTAGTCAGCACTCGCTACTACAATGTCCAAGGCATCCGCGTTGACAAGTCCTTCCGTGGCACCGTTCTCCGCGTTGAGACCCTTGCTGACGGCACAACTCGCACCACCAAGATTCAACGATAATTCCCCATTTCATCGGAAATAATTCCATTTGATTTCTCCACGTATCTTCCCCTCTTTTTCCATCTCATCTGGAATTGAAAGATCGAAAAGATACGTGGAGATTTTTTTTGAGTCAACTCAAGGATTACGGGTCAACTCTATTCACAAAGATTCGCAAAGGAGTGAAAAAACTTGGGATTATAATCAATCACGAACCTTCAGCTCGGCGTAAGCCAATTTCACTAATTAAACGAATTTGAAAAATGCCAGCATTTTTGTTCGTGAAATATGATTAAATAATCCTTTATAAAATTCGTTTAATTCGAGTAATTCGTGGTTAGAAAAATACAAATGAACGGTTTATAATCGTCCCAAGTTAATTTTTAACGATTTCAATGAATTATGAATCTTCGGTTATCGTGCATCGCTCCTTCGAATAATGTGCGCCACTTCTTCGAGTGTTTTGCACCTCTTTTGCACTTCCACTGAATCGCTCCTTTGGATTCAACTAGTTGCCGAAGGTTCGTTATCGTTCTTGCGAACCTTCGACAAGACAACGCCGAAGGTTCGCGAGGTAAATGACGAGCCCTCGCTTTTCCACTTTATCCACACGATTAATTTAGTCAATCCACAAGATTGCTTCTGTCGATTCGAACAATCGTTTCAGTCAATCCACACGATTGTTTCAGTCAATCCATACGATTGTTTCAGTAAAACCATTATGCACTTGGTTAGTAGTAACAAAAAATGCTTCTCAGCGTTGTGTTGAGAAGCATTTTTGAAATAGTTGTGCTTAGTCCTTTGTACCTTGTACTTAGTCCTTTGTTCTTGTGACTACCATTCGTATTTGAGTTCTTCGCGCTCCTTCGTCAGAATTTGGTCTGAATTATCAATAGATGTATCATCATTGACAGGCAGAGTTTTAGACGGAGCCTGCATAAACATTTCGAGGTGTGATACCTTTACCTCGATTTCTGGCTGAATATATTTTTTCATTGTTCTTTGATTTTTTAATAAAAAATAATGAGTAGTGAGTAGTGAGAAGTGAGGAGTGGAGAAATCTCCTTTACTCCAAAACTCCGTAGAGGTTTAAGTGAGGAGTGGTTGGAGTCCGTTAGGCTCGTTCCTCACTGCTCATTTCTCACTTAACAACCACCTTCTTGCCGTTCACGATGTAGAGACCACCCTTTGTGATGTTCTGAACCTTCTGACCAGCGATGTTGAAGATAGTGCCGTTAGCAGTCTCCACAGCGATGTTGTTGATAGCATCTGCCAAACCACCGAGAGCAAGGAAGCCCTTCACTGACATTGTAGGTGGTATTTCGAGATATGCCTTGCCAGCAGGAACTTCGATGCCATTTCCAACTGGATAGAAACCAACACCTTGATCCTTGTTTGCCAAAGCATAGATAGTAGCACCGTCACCTGTTTTAGGTCCAGCCTTTAGTTGGTTGGTAGATGTATCGCTGCAATTATTTTTATTAACTAATTCAAGCGAGTATGTATCAGGAGTTGCTGAATAAACAAGAATTGGTGTACCCTCCTTCACTGCACTAACTACTCCTAATGTCACGCGTTCTGGTTCGATGGTTTCTACCGTAAATGCAGTTACTTCTGAAGGGAAGGACACATTAGTTTCTGCTACATAAGTTGTCCAATATGCAGCACCAATTGTTACAGAAGGAGCTGTTTCTGCTTCCACCTTCTTGTAAAGCTGAACAGGTTGTTGACCTGATGCATAACAGGAGAAAATAAGATCATTATTATTAAATCTTAGGCGATTACGTGTAAATTCGCCTTGGAATACGATAGTAGCATCTCCATCAGATGATATTTCGATTGTTGCTTTTGCATTTTCATCTGCTTCTGCTTGGGTTTTTAAATTATTTTTTGAACTTGATGCAGCATAAAGATAACCATCTCCCACATTGAAATACCAACCCTCACTATCTCCTTCAAGTGTAATGACTTGAACATGTTCAGGTTCAATATAAGCAATGTCTTCACTTACATAAATACCATCTGCTCCTCTATTATTAGTATTCTGAGTTGTAGTCATTGCATAATAACCCTCCGAATCCTCCGGATAATTTGCAATAATGATATATTCACCTCCTGCAACAAGTTCATCTGTCGAAGTCACCTTCACGAATGTTAATTCTTCATGTGGTTCAACAAATTCATCTTGAGTGATGGTGATTAACTCCGAATAGAGTTCATTCATTTCTTCATCTAAACCATATACCTTGAAATAGGCTGTGCGAGCCTCACCTGTGTTTTCTTCTATTAAATAATTAACATTGCCAGTGGTTTCATCGATTTCAACATAAAGCCAATCACCACTTTCGGTTTCTGTAGTACCATCTGATTCATAAAATTGAATATCAGTAGAGAATGGCTCGAAGGCTGTGAAAGTCACATCAATAGTACCATCACCTCCTGCGGCTGGTACATCAATTGTAGTAGGACTTACAGTAATGGAAGGCTCTGGTTCCCCATATTCGGCAAGTGCAATGTTACCCAATGCAACATTACCAGAGACTTTATTTGTGTAAATCCACTTGATATAACGAACATCACTATTTAAATTATCGAACTCTTCTGATTGAGTATCACCTAATGCAGTATAAGTCTTCAGGTCAGTATAAGTTTCTCCATCTGAAGAAGTCTGAACCGTGAATGTACCACCAGAGAAGGTATTACCCTTGATGTCAAAGCTCAATTTACCAGGAGTCTCACCAATTTTTAGCAATACCCAGTCATCAGTATCATCGAATTTCAGCTTAAGAGCAGTATTATAATCAGAACCAAGACCACTATGAGTCAGACCATTAGTATTTTCAATATCATTTTTCCCTCCATCAAACTCAAATGGCAGAGTAGCATAATCAATAACAGGTGCAGCCTGGTTGATGGTAATGAGGTTGGAATAAACAAAATCATCATCTCCCATAGCATACACCTTGCAATAAGCCGTGCGAGCTTCGCCTTTGTTGGCGTCAATAACGTATGAAACTACATAATTTTCACCGCCTTCAGCTTCAGCCACTAACACCTCAACCCAATCAGGTTCAGTAGTCAATTCTTGGTTGTTGGCATCATAGTACTGAATATCAAAATCAGTCATATCTGAAATGCTCAGATTCTCGTAGCTGATAGCCAAGGTACCTTCGGTTTCTTCAGCAGTAGCATTCACTGTGGCAGGATCGACGGTAATAGATGGTGTTGGTGTTGGAGTTTCACCAGAGCTAGAATAAGTAACAGTAATGGACTTGATATACATAGCTCTACCACCTGTTTCATTCGTCATTGTAATTACAATTTCACCAGAAGCAGAACCAGAGAAGGTAACAGTTCCTCCAGAATTGCTGGACCATGTTGGAATAGATTGTTCTTGTGTACCAAAATCTTCACTTCCGACTGTCGCACTAACAGTTCCTATACCATTATAAGAAGCACACTCAACTTCAATCTTTGTTATTGTTTCACTTATACCTGAAGTTGAAAAAGTTATGGAAGTCGATGGAGAATTCTTCGTTCCAATCTGAGCGAATTCATTGGTAACATTTTGATTTGTAGCACCACCATTGACAGTAACGGCCCACGTTTCATTAGCAGAACCAGTCCACGAGGCAGACGAACTAGTAACCTTTGATGCGGTCACTGTTGAAGTTTCCGCCCACGCGCCCGTGCAAACTATCATAGCCAATAGTGTGACGAGCCACCTTAAGTTTTGAGTAATTTTTTTCATTGTGATTAAGTTTTAAAGTTTATAAATTAGTTAATTATGATTTGTGTTCACACAAAAAGGCAATAATCGCGGTAAAGTTACTGATTTTTTTCTTTTTACGTATGTTTTTTTCTGAAAAAATGTGGTGAAAAGAAAAATCACGCTTTCTGTATCGTCATCGTTATCGTCTTTATTCACCCCGCATAGCATTGCTTAACGCTCATTCCTCTACGAACAAAAAATGCTTCTCAGCGTTGTGTTGAGAAGCATTTTTGATATTAATTTGTACCTTGTACTTAGGTCCTTTGTACTTGTGATTACCATTCGTATTCGAAACCTTCGCGTTCCTTCGTCAGAATTTGGTTGGAATTATCGATTGGTTCTTCGCCTTTTGGAAGAGATGCATTCTGCATAAACATTTCGAGGTTTGATACTTTTACCTCAATTTCTGGTTGAATATATTTTTTCATTGTTCTTTGATTTTTATTAAATAATAAAATAATGAGTAATGAGTAGTGAGAAGTGAGGAGTGGTTTTTAGTGAGTAATGAGTGGTGAGAAGTGAGGAGTGATAAGAGACTAGATGGCTCCTTCCTCACTACTCATTACTCATTGCTCATTCCCCAAAGGGGGAACCTTACTTAACAAATACCTTCTTGCCGTTCACGATGTAGAGACCACCCTTTGTGATGTTCTGAACCTTCTGACCAGCGATGTTGAAGATATTGCCGTTAGCTGTTTCAACAAGGATGTTGTTGATAGCATCTGCCACATCACCGAGAGAGAGGAAGCCCTTCACTTCTGCACCAACAACGAGGTATGCCTTGCCAGCAGGAACTTTGACGCCACTCTTCACTGGATAGAAGCCGACTTCATCCTTGTTTGCCAAAGCATAGATAGTGCCATCGCTTTCGAATTCTTCTTCAGAATAAGTCAGCAGATTCTTTTCAGGAGCTTCAGCAGACTCAATAATCGTGCAAGTGTATTCACCTTCAGCAGCTTCTACTACTACAGGAGTGCCAGCAGGAGCGGATGTCAATTCTTGGAGAGAAACACTCTTCTCGTTGATTTTCGTTACAGCGTATGCCTTCACACCGTTGAATTCAACAGCATTCTTAGTCACGTAAGTTGCATAACCAGCAGGACCCACCTTGATGACGTCTTCTTCTGCTACTTCAGTGAAAGAAATAACATTCAGCTCATAAATTTCTTTGAAAACGACTGCAATACCAACATAGTCGGCAGGATTAGTAGTATAGTATGTACTAAGTCCGTATTTATTGAAGAGCTGAACATCATCATCAATATAATACTTACCATCGGTTTCTGTTGCTGTCTGATTTTCAATCTTAACCAAGCGGCAGACATTGTCTTTCACTTCGTTTGCAGCAATAACCTTAGGTTCAATTGTACCATCTGTTACGGTAACACCTGTAGCATTAACTTCTTTTAATTCAGGAAGATTGTTATATGGTGACCATTTACCAGTAAGAACACCGTTCAAAATTTGACCCTGTGTGTAAGTAAGGGTTGTTTGATACAAATCGATACCAGCAGTCTCATCAGCAATGAATATGTCCTTTGTTGTAGCGTTTACATATTGAACTTGTGCATTTGTTAATTGCACGGAAACAACTGTGCCGCTTTTTACATTAGCGGCAATCAAAGCTGCGATGTTTTCGTATGGAGCAACAACCTCATTGACAGTCAGTGTGTATGATGCACTTCCTTCATAGAAATCGTCTGTTTCTTCAGAACTTGCTGTGATAATAGTGGTACCTGCACCCACGATTGTTACATTGCCATCAGCATCCACTGTAGCAACTCCTTCTTCGCTTGAAGCGTAAGTAACGTCTAAACCATTAGGATTGGTCAGCTCAGGAGCTGTGAACTCGTCACCAAAATCAATTGTGAATTCAGTTTCCGTATAAGCAAGACCAGCATCTGCCTTATCTACAGGAGTACCTTCTTCGTATGTAACGGTAATCTTAGTGATAATTATAGTCTTTGCTGCGTTATCTTTTGCAGAGATTTTAATTGGATTTGCAGCGCCTGTCCATGTACCATCTTTGTAAGTACCTCCTTCCGCCACAAGATTTCCTAACTCTTTACCTTCAAATACAATCTTCGTGATGACATTTCCGGCAGGAACAGCGAATTCCATTGAACCAGCTGGAGCTTCATCAGAATATTTCTTATAAAGACGAAGTGTTGTGCTTCCATCAGTAGTCGACTCATACCAACAGTTGCGTCCTGCTAAAGCCATAGTAACATTAACTGCCGTCCATGTGCCTGATTGAGTCTTTGCTTCGGAATATTCATAGCCAGAGCCGTAATTCTCACCTATAGTGAAATCAAATACACCGTCTTCAATGGCAATAGGTGCTTTCTCATTAACGGTAATTGTATATGTAGCAGTCTTCGTTACTTCTCCCTCTTCATAAGTTACAGTAACAGTCTGTTCACCTACAGCAGACATGTCATAACCAGAGAATGTAGCTTTTGCAGTTACGTTAGCCGTAGATTCGTCATCGTATGTGGCAGTTACAGTCATTCCCTCGTGAGAGAATTCATCGCCTTGCTCAAATTCAGTTGGATATTCTCCAGAAAGTGCAATTGAAGAGAGTGTTTTGGTAACAACGGTACCATCATCCTCATATGTATAAGAAATGTTATAGCATTTTACACCTTTTGCAATATCAGTTAGTGTCACGGTAAGAACTGTTCCTGCTGCTTCGGATGTAGAAGAAACAGTAACATCAGCTGTTGCATTCAGACTACCTGTTCCAACTGTGGTATCTCCAACTTTCAAAGTTACAGTTCCTGCTGTTCCATTGAAACCACCAAATTTGGCAGACATAGACTTTATAGGCTTTGAAGATGGCAAGGTTGTGGTAAAGGTGATGCTTGTAGCTGGTTTACTACCAGAACCTACTTGGTAATATTCACTATTCGCAGTAAATGAAGTAGTTCCTTCAGTCGTAATAGTCCATGTGTTTCCTTGGCTGTCCTCTCCTGTAACAGATGCACTATTGATTTTAGTACCACTATTACCAAAAATAATAGTTCCAGTTTTTTCTCCTTCAGCAGGAACAACAGGAGCTTCGTTTACGATAATTTGATATGTAGCAGTCTTCGTTACTCCTCCCTCTTCATAAGTTACAGTAACAGTCTGTTCACTAACATCGGACATGTCATAACCAGAGAATGTAGCGCTTGAAGTTACATCAGTTGAAGTTCCATCATTGTATGTAGCGGTTACAGTCATTCCCTCGTGAGAGAATTCATCGCCTTGCTGGAATTCAGTTGGATATTCTCCGGAAAGTGTAATTGAAGAGAGAGTTTTGGTAACAACCGTTCCACCGCCATCACAAGTCACTGTAATGCTTAGGATTCTACGGTTACCAGTTTTCCCATCGATAGTAAATGTTACAGAGTTCGCACTTCCTGTCCAGTTAGGACTTGTGAAAGAACCGACATCGGTATAAATTTTGTTGGAACCATCGCCTGAGCCAAAAGTTAGTGTGATTTTAGTGATAGTGTAGCTTGAAGAAACAGTAAAAGTATTTCCTCCGTACGCTCTAATAGCTGTTCCTGTTGTATAGTATGTAGGAGCATTGTTGGCATTAGTTCCTTGATCAAAAGTTACCGTGAAATTTGTTGCTTCTACAGCTTCCACAACATCTCCATTTTTGTAACCTTGTTTAGAGAAGTCAATAGTTTCTTCTCCTGCCCACGCACTTCCGCTAACCATCAGCATCATGCTCATGATTAACCAATTTAGTTTTTTCGTAAACATGTTCATAATTGATAAATTTTAAAGTTAATATATAGAAGTTTTATTTATTTCTGGTTCTGGCATGACGAAAGGAACTTGGTTAGCCTCCCAAATTAAGGTTCCCATTCTTTTTTCTTCATGGTTTTACGACTGGCTCTCAGTGTTATTAGCCTGGTTGTTTCGCCACTTTCTCCCAAAAGGGCACATAATCGTGACAAAGATAATGTATTTTTTCTTAATTCGTGTTTTTTATTCAAAAAAAATTAGTCAACTCTCAAAATAATCCCCCCAACCTCCCATTTTGTAAACTCCAGTTGACCTATTGGGGACTCTCAACCCCACCTGTGCTCGTTCGCTCCTTTGGCACTTTTCCAAAATGCATCGCACCCTTCGGAGCTGAAATAAGATAGTGGTGCTAGGCAAGCATCCATTTGTGGAAATATGGTGATGGAATGGATGTTGAATTGAACGGTTTTGATGGGAATAAGTACGATTTTGAAAGAGGGTTGTGAGGAATTGTTCGTATCTTTGCGGCGAAATTGGGAAATTGTGTGTTTGATAATCTCATTAACTAACATAACATCAACTATGCAAATGAAAAAAAACTATTTTTGGGCAGTGTTGCTGCTTCTATTTAGTCAAGCAGTGATGGCCCAACGCTTTACTGACAAGTTGGACCGTGGATTAGTAGTCATTCCAACTGGTCCTACGACTGGCAGTACAACAAACCTGATTACTTGGCGCAGGCTGAGCGAGGAAAACTACAACGTGACGTATAATCTTTACAAGAATGGTTCTTTGTTTAAATCAGGATTGACCACCACCAGCTATGCGGACAATAGCAGCGGTCTGCCCACATCTACCTATCAAGTGGAAGCAGTGGTGAATGGTGTCGTGAAGCAAGACAGTACTGAAGTGAAGGCATGGAGTCAATATGTGTATAAACTTAACAATAATCGTTGTGCCACGGGATATCTTGACATTGCCTTGGATACAGTGTATAGCCGCACAGGAGTTGATATCACTGACCATTATTCTCCTAACGATGCTGAGTTTGCCGACTTGGACGGTGATGGTCAGTTGGAAATGATTATCAAGCGTCTGAACACGGTGGATGCGACGGGTATCAACACTGGTGTTAAGGATGCCAAGGGCAATGACATTTGGTATCTCTACCCAAAGAATTCCACGGAGTTTAGTGTGATTGATGCCTACGATATTAACTGGCAAACAGGTGCTGCAACACTGCTTTGGCGCATTGATTGTGGTCCAAATATGGTGAGCCACATGTCAACAGAGATGAATATTATTGCTTACGACTGGGACGAAGACGGTAAGGCAGAAGTGGTGCTTCGTGGTGCTGACAACATGATTGTGTATGGCAGCAATGGAAAGACTAAACTTTGGACGGTGGGAGACATGAGTGTGAACACTCGCGTGGATTGGCCTAGTACACGCCAAAAAGATGGTGCGGACTTGGGTGGTCAACAATACACAAACTCTGGTGCCGAATTCCTTATTTATATGAATGGGTTAACAGGTGAAAAGTATCAAGTGATGGACTATCCTTTGAAACGTCTGGAATCAGGAGAAAGCAATTTAAATGCTGCTTGGGGTGATGGTTATGGACATCGTTCGAGCAAGTATTTCTTTGGTGCTCCATTCTTGGATGGACGTCATGCCAGTCTTTTCTTAGGTCGTGGCATCTACACGCGCCACAAGATGATGGCGATGGACCTGAATCGCGAAACACATAAATGGAGTGAACGCTGGACATGGAACTGCAACAACAGCAATAGTCCTTGGTATGGAAATGGTTATCATAATTACATCATTGCTGATGTGGATGAAGATGGACGCGATGAAATTGTGTATGGCTCGATGGTGATTGACGACAATGGCAAGGGTCTTTCCACTACTGGGTTTGGTCATGGCGATGCACAGCACGTGAGCGATTTTGATCCTTGGCGTAAAGGATTGGAGTTCTTCGGTTGTAACGAGGACAAACCAGCAATGAACTATCGTAATGCTACAACCAGTGAAATCTATGTGAGAAGGACTGCAAGCGGTGATGATGGTCGTGGCATGATGGGTAATTTCTCCAGTGTCTATCCAGGCTGTATTGGTCGTTCTGTCAACACAAACCTGATTTCCTCTGTGGTGGACAATGAGATTATTGATTCCCCTTCAAGTGATGAAACTGATAATGGTCTCTATTGGTCACATCTCAATTTCCGCATTTATTGGGATGGTGATCTCGGTTCGGAAATCTTAGACAGTCCAGGCACTGCAAAAGAAGCAGCGATTTGGGATTACGAAAACGGCAGATTGTTCACATCGAGCGGTTGTAACATGAATAACGGCTCAAAAAATAATCCTTGTTTCCAAGGTGACCTGATTGGCGACTGGCGCGAGGAAATCGTAGTACGTTGTGGCACAAATGTGCGTGTCTATACGAGCGGCATGGGCACCAACTACAGTTTGCCTTGTCTATGGTACGACCACCAGTATCGTCAGGCGATGGTATGGCAGATGATGGCTTACAATCAGCCACCTCACCTCAGCTATTTCCTCGGCGAGTTAGAAGGCTACACAGTGGCTCCACCTCCTTATTCCATGCAAGACCGCACGGAGATTGCGAATGGTGGTACTATCAGTAGTTCTCACAACGGAAAGCAAGTCATTGCTTGTGAGACAAACAATATGAATATCAACGTGGAAGATGGCGCTTCCCCTTGGGTGTTCTACGACAACGCTCCTTCGTGGGTGCAGGGTACGGACGTGAATGGTACGAGTGGCATGAATCCAACCATCGACTACTCCTATTACACTCACACCGTGACAGGTGGTGCTTTCACTGGTAATATGAATTTGGTGAAGCAAGGCGATGGAACATTGGTACTCCCAACGGTAGAACAAACCTACACGGGAAAAACTGATATTTGGGCAGGAACAGTCGAATTCAACGGAAGTTTTTCGAAAAGTCCTGTATGGATGAACCGCTTCACAACCTTCAATACTTCAGGTGGTACTTTCAATGGTGGATTGACCATGGAATACGCTTCAACGCTGAATGTGGGCGGTGCAACAGCTCAAAGCATCAGCAACGTAACAGTGAGCAAACTGACGCTCAACTATGGTGCTCGCGTGGTGATTGATGTAAACAGCATGAACGATGCTGCACAGAACGACCAACTGACAATTGGAACATTGGTGATAAACACAAAGAACTGGGAGAACGGTCCTCAGTACAGCTCGCCTGTTCTTCAAATCAATGCTACGAAGAACCTTGCAGGAGGCAGATACCCACTCGGTACTGTAAACAGCGTGACTGGCGACTTATCGAAATGGGTGATTGAATGCAGCAAAGCTCCAGCAGACTCCTATTTGGAACTGGATGGTACGACCTTGTATCTCGTCACAGGTGAAGCCCAGATGCTGAAAGAGCCAACACTTGCCATTACCGACATGGTGAAAACTGACGATATTTACTATCCTACGATTTCCATCAACGATGAAAATACGGGTGCTGAAACAACAAAAAAGTTCGTATTCACCGATATAAATGGCACAGAAACTACATTTGAGAACGAAGAGGCAGAATTGTTGTTTAATCAAGACTATGAGCAAGAAACAAGTGTTTCAGGATGGACAATCGCTGCAAACCAATCTAACCTTCTTTCACTAGGTACAGATGCGACCTATGGTAATTATATTTTTGCTTCAACTGCTAACCATGTTAATACCCGATATGCTTACACTAAAATCGGTTCTGTGGATGTATCATCATGCAGTGAGTATATCATTGAATTTGATTTGGCTTTAACTGCAGGAAACACGGATGGTAGTGAATTCTGTGTGATGAGCAAAAACGGTACGATGCCAAAGAACACTTGGGACAATTATGCATCCATCAATAGTAATGCCAATATGCTTTTCGATTTAACGGGAAGTAAGAATTCCACAACATACAAATTGAATGGAACTTCCACAACAACCACTCTTACTTCTGGCACTTGGTATCATTACAAATTAGTTGTTGACCAGACGGCTGGTACGGTTGCGTGGACAATAGGGAATGGTGATAGTGGCACTTTTGCTTTGCCTGAAGGAACAAGTACAGAGTTCGCCGGTATTTATTTAGTTGCAGGACGCTATGATGCTTCCATTAAGTTGGATAACATTCGTATTTACAAGCCAGCAGTTGCTCTCGGCGATTCCTTCACCTTCACCGAACCTGGCACACTCAAGGTGGTGCTCGAGGCTGATGGCTTCGAAAGCAGCGAATCCACATTTAAGGTAGTTGAGCCATACATTATCAAGTATGAATCACCTGCTTACAACGAAATCAATGCTGCCGACGTGGCAACAGTTCTTGGTGAAGACTACTGGAACACTACTTCATACACGTCACGTTGGGCAAACTGGAACAAGGCAAATGCTAAGTATGAAGATCAATACGTAATGGTTGATGCAAAGAGCACAAGTGGCTATGTTGACAAGGACAAGGTTGTTTCTATCAACTATGTGGGCTCTCAATACCCTACAACCCTTATCGAAGGCTTTGGCATCGGACATAACAAAACCACTCAGCCTATTGTGATTTCTGCCGATGGATTGGGCGATTCTTACTCAATTGTCTATTACAAAGCAGACAACAGTTGGGGTCATGCAGCCAGTTACGACGAAGGATATCAATTCGCCGATTCCGAAGGCCATTGGAGCTACACCATGTCAAACAACACATTCTGCAAGTTCATTGCCTATATCCCTGCCAGCTCAGCCATTCAAAAGGGCGATGTGAATGTTGACGGAGAAGTTACCATCGCTGACGTTGTGATGATGGTGAACTACATCTTAGGTTCAACAGACAACGCTGCTAACGTGCTGAAATATGGCGATATGGACGACAGTGGTGAGGTAAATATCTCCGATGTAGTAGCTCTTGTCAATAAAATTTTGGAATAAACGAAAACGATATCTGAGGCGAAGACAAAATCTTCGCTTACAGAGTAGATAATAGCGATAACGATAACGAAAACATAGAGATGGTTTCTGCCACTCTTCCTTTTTTAGGAAAAAGGTTTTCGTTTTCGTTTTAGTTTTCGTTTAAAAATCCTTACCTTTGCCGATGAATTAGCAAAAATAAGGTTTCAGAATGTCGAAAGTAGATGATTTGCTCACGAAGGAAGAGCAGTATTTTTATGAGGTGATGCGCGTGGCGCTTGGTAATCAATCACGTCTTTCCTCTGTGTTGACACGGGAAGAGTGGCTGACCGTGGCTGAAATATCACAGAAGCAATACGTGATGGGCGTGTTGCTCGATGGCATCACCCGTCTGCCTGCTGAGCAGTGTCCTCCGTTCGACGTGCGACTCATCATTCTGAGGAAAGTTGCTGAGATTGAGGAACGTAACCGTTTCATGAACCAGAAATGTTCGGAAATCTACAAACATTTCACGGATGCTGGTTTCAAAAGCATTATCCTCAAAGGGCAGGGTGTAGCGACACTCTATGATGCGCCTTTACATCGTTTGTCGGGCGACATTGACATCTGGGTGAGCGGCACGAAAGAGGAGATTCTCGACCACGTCCGGAAATACAAGGAACCCGATGAGGTGGAATACCATCATGTGGATTTCAATATCCTTGACAATGTGGAAATCGAAGTGCATTTCTTTCCTACTTTTTCTTTCAATCCTGTTGCAAATTTGCGTGTGAAGCGATGGATTCGCACGCTCAAGATGGAAGAAGTGACGCGAATGACCGAGATGCCAGAGGGTGCAAGTATCATCCCGATGCCTACGCATGAGTTCAATGCCGTGCATATCTTGCAACATGCCTTGCGCCATTTCATCTATGGTGGAGTGGGGTTGCGCCATGTTCTCGACCATTATTATGTGCTGAAAGCACTCCATGCCGAGCATCCCGACGATTTTGAGAGGGTGAAGACACGCATTCAGAAAACCTACAGGCAGTTGGGCATTACGACCTTTGCCCAGGCGATGATGTGGTTATTCAAGGAGTATTTGAATATGGACGAGAGTTGGTTGTTGGTTGAACCAAGTGAAAAACACGGTATGTTCCTCCTGAGGGAACTCATGCAGATGGGTAATTTTGGACGTGAAGACAAACGTTTGGCTACTGAACGAAACGCTCAACATTTGAAACGCACGTATGTGAAAATTGCCAATTCTTTACGCTTCTTTCATTCATTTCCGGGCGAATCCATCGGAAGAATTTACGTTCTTACGAAGGAATTTGTCTTCTCCCATATTGGACTGAGCAAGTGGGGGAAGAATGTGGAATAAGGGCGCAGAGCGCCAGTTTCAGGTTTCATGATAGCGTGAAGCGATAAGAGTGAAGCGTGAAGCGATGCCTTGTTCTTTGTTCTTGAAAGAATTTTCTTAATCCTTGATTCTTTTCCTCTTCCGCCGGATAGTTTTATTTCTAGGGATTTTCTAACCCGCGTTTGGGGAAGAATTGTCGCGTGTGTGAGGACATTCTGAAGCGATCCTTTGGATTCAACTAGTTGCCGAGGGCTCGTTATCGAAACGGCGAGCGCTCGGCGTTGCGATAACGAGGGCTCGCCGTGTAAACGTTGAGAGCTCGGCTATTTAGTTGAATCGAAGAATCGATTTAGCTCAATCAAAGGGATAGTTCTGTACAATCAAAGGTGAGTGCCAGTACATTCGAAGCATTTCGGGTCGTCATTTTCCAATGCGTTTGTACATGCGAAAGTCGAGATGTTCTATTGAGTTCGAACTCGTGCTATATTTCGCAATGTGAAATGAATAACAATCCTTGAATTAGCTAAAAACAATACTCTTAAAAGCCATTTTAATTCACCTAATCTATTACATTTATCCGCTATCGCCGTTTGTTTGTGGCACATATTACTTTGAATATGATACTGATTACCTACTCGTTAGTATTAGATGGAAAAAAATGGGTGAAAAATAGATAAATGAAAAATAAATTGCGTAACTTTGCGGCGAATATAAATTAAACTTTATCTTTTTTTAGTCACTTTGACAAGAAAGAGTTGTTGATTTTCAAAAGATTAGGATTCCCAAAAATGTATTTATCCTTTTCTTAGCGTGACTGATGGAATTGATGTGGTCAGAACACGTTAAAATTTGTTAAGAGTTTATTTATGAAGAGTCTAATTGTTTGTTTTTTAATTAATTACAAACGATTAGGGGAATATTGCTATGCCCTTATGTGATGCGGGGCGCAGGTTTAAGGCACTAAAGTGCCGGTTTCAGAGCGCAAGCGCAGGTTTCAGGTTTGACTTCGTCGAGCTAAAGGTTCAAGTTTCAAGTTTGGCTACGCCGAGCTAAAGGTTTAGGGCAAAAGCTAACAAATATGCAGTTTTTAGGTTGATTTATTTCCTAACAACTATAATATTCATCCTTTTTAAATCAAGAATATCATGGCTAAAAGAATTTTAGTTACTGGTGGCGCTGGTTTTATTGGCAGCCACACACTCATCGAACTCCATAAGGCTGGTTATGAGTTCGTTGTTGTTGACAACCTCGTTAATTCCAATCCTGAAGCACTTCGTCGTGTGGGTGAACTCATCGGTGCTGAAGTGCCATTTGTAAAGGCTGACATCCGTGACCGCGAGGCACTCAACAAGGTATTTGAACAATATAAGTTTGACTCTTGCATCCATTTTGCAGGACTGAAGGCAGTGGGCGAGAGTGTTGCTAAACCATTGGAGTATTACGAAAACAACATGAGCGGTACGTTCACCCTTATCGATGTGATGCGTCAACATGGTTGCAAGAACATCATCTTCTCCAGTTCCGCAACGGTTTATGGCGACCCTGCCATCATTCCTATCACAGAGGAATGTCCAAAGGGACATTGCACAAACCCTTATGGCCAGACCAAGTCGATGCTTGAGCAGGTGCTGATGGACGTGCAGAAGGCTGATCCTGAATGGAATGTGGTGCTGTTGCGTTACTTCAATCCTATCGGTGCTCATCAGAGCGGACGTATCGGTGAGAATCCTAATGGTATTCCAAACAACCTCATGCCATATATCACACAGACCGCTATCGGTCGCCGCAAGGAACTCGGTGTCTTTGGTAACGACTATGACACACATGATGGCACGGGTGTACGCGACTATATCCATGTGGTTGACCTTGCTACTGCGCATGTGGCTGCACTTCAGGCAATTGAGAAGAATGCTGGACTTGCCATTTACAACATCGGTACAGGTCATGGTTACAGTGTGCTCGACGTGGTAAACGCTTTCGAGAAGGCAAACGGCGTGAAGGTGCCATATAGCATTAAGCCACGTCGCCCAGGTGACATCGCTACTTGCTATTGCGACCCATCGAAGGCAGAGCGCGAGCTTGGTTGGAAGGCAAAATATGGTATTGAGGACATGTGCCGCGACTCTTGGAATTGGCAGTCTCAAAATCCTAATGGATATTAAGAAGTGAGGAATGAGTAGTGAGGAGTGAGGAATTATTATTAGTGAGGAATTATTATAAGTGAGGAGTGAGTAGTGAGTAGTGAGGAATGGAGCCATTCGGACGGAGATTTTTAATTAAACAAAAATCATTCCTCTCTACTAATTACTCATTAATTAAACACACTTCTCACTTCTCACTCCTCACTGCTCATTACTCATTAACTCAACCCACTCCTCACTTCTCACTTCTAATTACTCATTAAAATAAGTTTCTTATGCCTTCAAGTATAGTTCTAGATAAAAGCGAGGAATTTGCACTACGAATTGTTAAGTTGTACCAATACTTGTCTGAAAGGCCTGTCAATAGAGAAAAAGTTCTATCTCTACAATTACTCCGTAGTGGCACAAGTATTGGTGCAAATATAGCTGAAGCCGAGTTTGCAATTAGTAAGGACGATTTTAAGGCTAAGATGTATATATCATTGAAGGAATGTAATGAGAGTAAGTATTGGTTACGCCTTCTTCATCGTGCAGATTATTTGACAGATTCTGAATTTGAATCCATATACAATGATGCTGATGAGATCCTTCGATTACTAATTGCCATTACTAAGAAAATCAAAGAGAATATCGGTAAGTAATTTCTCACTCCTCACTTCTCACTCCTCACTCCTCACTATTTTTTTTATGACTTTAAATAAAATTGAAAATGCCTTTTTTGAGTTGCTTCGTATCGCATTGGGTACGCAGGAAAAGATGACTGTTGCCCTGAACGATGCGGAATGGAAGGACGTGGCACAGATGGCTGTGAAACAGAGTGTTTTAGGCATCCTCTTCACTGCTGTGGAGACGTTGCCCGAGGAGCAAAGACCCTACAACGACCTCTATATCGACATGTATAAGTGGGTCGATACCATTGAGCAGCGCAACGAGCACATGAACAAGTTGACTGCCAGTGTGAGCAACCGCTTCCGCAAGGATGGTTTCCCTAATTGCATCTTGAAAGGTCAAGGCGTAGCCCTCCTCTATCCCAAACCCCACCGTCGCCATTCGGGTGACGTTGATGTCTGGCTCAAAGGGAAACGCAAGGACATCATTAAGTATGTTAGAAAAATCCCAGGTGCTGATAGGCCTGGTTATGTTCACATGGGCTTCAAACTCAATAAAAAAGATGTCATTGAAGTCCATTTTACTCCATCCTACATGTTTAATCCTTTCAAGAATCCGAACATGCAGCGTTGGTTTGAATCACAGCAGGATGCGCAAATTAACAATTATACACCTATCCCTAACACAGAATACAAAATACCGACTCCTACCACCTCGTTCAATGTGATTTATTCTTTGAACCACATTTTTCGTCATTTCTTCAACGGTGGCATAGGAGTTCGTCATATCATCGACTATTTCTACATACTCAACGCATACTATTCCGAGCATCATACGGAACAAGAAAAGGCAGAATTGCTGAAAGTCATTGAGCAATTCAACATGACTAAGTTTTTAACTGCGCTCAGTTGGATTTTGGCAAATCTTTTAGGACAGGAGCGAGAGAAACTCCTGTTGGAACCTAACGAAGACGAGGGCCGTTTCTTTCTTCAGGAAGTATTTGTTTCAGGCAATTTCGGTAAGTCGGACCCTCAGCAGCAGAGGAATAACGGCAAAAAGAACTTATATAGTTTTTTCAATAACCAAGCCCGCATCATGCGTTTCTTCACCCGCTATCCCGAAGAAGTGTGCTGGCGCCCGATTACAAGTATCAAAAACCAGATTGTGGAACACACATCATAGTAGATAAAAAGTATTTAATAGTCTATATAATTGACAATTCATTTTAGAAGTGAATATATAATTAAATAGAATGATAATACATTGATTTAGGTGATTATTTGTATTTGCTTGCTACATCAAGATTAATAATAATTGAATGACGGATAAAATATCTAACAATACACGTATAGCAAAAAACACCATTTTTTTGTTTTTAAGAATGGTATTTGTCCTTTTTGTATCTTTATATACAACAAGGGTAGTATTAAATACATTAGGTATTATAGATTATGGCATATACAATGTGGTTGCTGGATTTGTATCAATGTTTGCTTTTTTAAATAGCTCAATGAATAATACAACACAGCGTTTTTATAATTTTGTGAGGGGAACAGATAATAAGGATGAGCAATGCAAAATATATAATACTGCTTTAAGAATTCAAATTGTCTTAGCAATTATTTTATTTATAATACTTGAATCATTAGGATTATGGTATATTTATTCAAAAATGGTTATACCTTCTGGGCGATTAGATGCGGCAGTATGGGTTTTTCATTCATCTACATTGTCTTTAGTTTTTCTTGTTTTACAAATACCTTATAGTGCTGCTATTATTTCACATGAGAAAATGGATTATTTTGCCATTGTAAGCATATTTGATGTTTTAATCAAATTAATAGTAGTTTTAATTCTTCCACATATTAGTTATGATCAGCTTATTTTTTATGGAATATGTTTGTTATTAATATCAATTACTAATTTTTTGTTATATTATATTTATTGTAAGAGGCATTTTGAGGAGATAAAATATCAAAAACATTATGGAAAAGAAAAGTTTAAAGAGATGTTAACCTTTTCTGGCTGGAATTTATTTGGTTCGTTCGCCTATACAATGCAAGGGCAAGGATTAAATGTCTTAATAAATGCATTCTTTGGCCCAATTGTAAATGCTGCACGAGGAGTAACTTTTCAAATACAAAGCACTATAAATGGTTTTTCAGAAAATATAGCTACTGCTTTCCGTCCACAATTGGTTGAAAGTTATGCAAAAACAAATTTTTTAAGAACACAAAACCTCATGTTCTCAATGTCTAAATATTGCTTTACTATGCTGTATTTTTTGACCGTTCCTATTATAATTGAACTACATTATATCTTAAACATATGGCTTAAAGGGGCTGTTCCCGATTTTACTATAACTTTTACATACCTTGTTTTAGCAAATATGTTAGTGAACAGTTTAAATATGCCAATATCTCAAACTGTACAAGCAACAGGGAAGGTAAAATATTATCAAATCATTCGAAGTATTTTAATTATTTCAACATTACCAATTTCGTGGATTGTTCTTAAACTCGATGCATCTCCTGTTTCAGTATTTATCGTTACTTTAATTATTTCTATCATTAATCAGCCACTTAGCATGGCAATCTTACATCATCTTTTTTACTATAGTTATAAGTTATATTTAAAAAGGGTTATACTACCATGTATGATTCTTACACTGTTATTACCCATTCTACCAGTAACATTTCATCTTATAATGAACGAGAACTTTTCAAGATTAATTGTAGTCTTGATTAGTACAATAATTGCTTCTGTCGCATTGACTTATTTTGTTATTTTAAATAATACAGAAAAAGAAATAATTACATCTTTATTAAAAAAGAAATTTTTTAAAAAGAATAAAAATGATCAATAAAGATTATTTGAAGCAAACATGGCTATATAAACATTGTAGAGGTTTTTTCATGTGGCCCAAAGATTTAGCACATAAATTACCACTTAAGCGTAAGTATTTTTGGATGACATATCAAAAAAATTGGATGATTGATCCTTGTACTGGTAAAAGGCAAAAATATTGGGAAAAGTGTGGAGTACATGCTACAGGGAAGTTTAATGTTGGTGCTGATGTATATTTTGATGCACAAAATGCTAACTATTTAACAATTGAAGATGAAGTATGGATATCATCTTGTTGTATCATATTACTTCACAAGCGGGATATTTCAAATTATTATAAAGGTGATCGTTATCGTTCACAACCTACTTCTGTATATCCTGTGAAGATATGTAAAGGGGCTGCAATTGGCATGGGAACTATAATTATGCCAGGAGTAACAATAGGAGAAGGCGCTGTCATTGGATCTGGCTCTTTAGTAACAAAAGATATTCCAGCATGGTCGGTAGCTGTTGGGAGACCTGCAAGAGTTGTGAAAGAATTGAAAACGAGAGAAGATATAGAATTATTAAAATCGAACTTTTTAATTGAATAATGATAATTAATATTGTAGAATCTTTATACGATTTTAATCGCAGGCTTTTTAAGTGTTTTTTATGAATACATAGCTATTACTAAGAGAATGCAATATTATTTAGGTGGTGAACATATTCTTATATTTCGTAAATAAATGGTCTCATATTTTATAGTTTTTATATGTACCCTTTTTATCCAATTTTTTCATTTTAATAGTAAAAATGGATATCTTTTGAAATTATTGATTTCATTTTTACCTTTATTCATATATGGTGCTATTAGGGTTGATTATGGATTAGACTATGAAGCTTATCAAGAAGAATTTTTTTTATTACATAAATATGGAAATGCTTACATTTCTGAACATAGTGAAATTGGTTATGTTATTTTAAATAAATTATTACCTTCTTTTAGACACTTATTAGTCCTTCAATCGGCTTTATTGTATTCATGTTATGTTTTCTTTTTTTATAAATTTATACCAGAAAAATATGGTTGGTTAGCTGTTTGTTTATTGTTTTTGTGTGGTCATAATACTGTTTTTTTCATGTTTTCAGGCATCCGTAATTCAATTGCCCTTTTATTTTTTATTTTTGGTTTTATATTTATAGCAAAGCGTAGTTTTGTTTATTATTTTTTACTTTGTGCATTAGCTACATCTTTCCATACGAGTGCTTTGATTATATTTCCACTTGTTTATTTTGTAGTAAGACCGACTCAAATGAATAGAATAGAATTATGTATTTGGATTTCTGTTTTGCTTATATTAATTATATTGCCATTTGATACTTTGTTTAATAATACTTCTTTCATTGTGACAAGATATTTTGACAGATATACCTACTATTTGGATAGAGTAGAAGAATTTGACGACAGAAAAACTATTCTTATCATTGCCAGTTCTACATTTTTTACTTTAAGTAATCTTTTTTTCTTATATAATAATCAACTATCTAAAAATGAAAATGTTATAGGACGTTTGGCATTAATTGGTATGTTGGTACCTCTTTTAGGTTCGATTAATCTCCGTTTTTCATTCTATTTTATTATACCATTTATTTGTTCTACCATTTATTTTTTTGATAGGATGAGAATGCAATATAAAGCTTTTACTCGATTGACTATACAAATAATTAGATATCTCTATTTATGTATGTTTCTCATTTATCAGGGGTATGCTTTTTTTGTAGTTTTTTTAGGAAGAGAAAATTTTCCTTATTCTGAGTATCATTCTTTATTAGATTAAACCATGGTCGTAGTTTGCGCAACAGACAATAATTTCGTACAGCATTGCTGTATAATGTTGGTTTCAGTTCTGGTAAACAATAAAGATGTTGAAATATATGTTTTAACAGAGGGACTGATCGAAGAAAATGAAGGCATAATAAGGACGGAAGTTGAAAGATATCATGGAGTCATTCATTTCTGTTTAGTTGATTCTTCGATAGTAGAAAAATTTCCTATGCCTACACTCGATGGACTCAGCCACATTTCAAGGGCAACGTATTATCGATTATTGATAGCTGATATACTACCAATTACAGTTCAAAAAGCAATATATCTTGATTGTGACATTATTGTCAATCATTCTATTGAGGAATTATGGAATATCAACATTGATAATTATGCTTTAGCCGCTTCAAAGCAAGTGGGATATGGTTATGAGGCAGAACGCTTAGGCTATCCGATAAAATACGGATATTTTAACGCTGGAGTCAATGTTTTAAATCTGGATTATTTTCGTAAGCATAATATTTCTCGTCAGCTTATTGATTATATTAGGGATAATTATAGTAAGATAAAATTTCACGACCAGGACTCTTTGAATGCAGTTTTATATGACCAATGCTTACATATCATGCCACAATGGAATATGACTAGTGCTGCATATATGTCGCAATTATCAAAAAGAGGAGACAGCAAAAATGGGGAGATTATTAACGATTATCATGCAGAAAAAGAAAACATCTTAAAATATAGAAAAGATCCTATAGTTCTCCATTACGTTTCTCGTCCAAAACCTTGGCAAGATAATTGCGTTCATCCACTATACCATTTGTATTACGATTATGCAAAAAAAACGATTGCATTTAGAAATATAAAGTCCCAAAATCCAGTGTCAAGAACCATCGCAATTCTCATGCAAGATTTTAAAATACTTGGTTCTAATATTAAGCAAATGATTCATAAAACTGACAGAACTAGATTATAAGATAAGTGGAACAATGACAATCCCCTATATCTTTAAATAAGAATAGAACAAATTTTTTGATGAAAATATTAGTTGTAGTTTGGAATTTTTATCCAAACACTGCCTATACAAATCATACGAAAGCCACAGTAAAAGGATTTAAGGAAAGTGGAGCAAATTGTGATGTAATAAGCATTAAGCCTTTGGCAAAAACTGATAACATGGCAATTAACAAATTTTTCACAGGCACAAAATCCATAGCACTAACTGCTTTAGGTATGTTATTTGATATCATTCAATTGGCAAAAGTATCAGGAAACTATGATGTTATTTATTGTTCTTGTGGAGACAATAGAATCATTAGATTGACTCAATGGTTAGCACGATTGTACAAGAAAATAATTGTTCATGAACGGACAGAATATCCAGATGTTTTTTATCCACACAATAAAAAAGGAGATAAAAAATTAGAATTGAATTGTAAACTCGTTAATAGGTTTGATAAAATATTTGTTATCTCAACATTCATCAAAAAATTCTACGTAAGTCGTGGAGTAGATGAAAACAAGTTACAGGTTTACCCGATGATTGTTGATCCATCACGTTTCTGTGGCTTAAAAAGGACACAAGGCAAGAAATATATTGCATATTGTGGAAACCTTCAGGATTCAAAAGATGGAGTTTCTGATTTGATCAAAGCGTATGGACAAAGTAAGATAGCAAAAGAAATGTATGAACTTTGGTTAATCGGCAATATGCCAAAGGACAATGAGTGGGAAAAATACAATAGTTTGATTTCTCAATACGGAATAGAAAAAAAAGTTTGTTTTACAGGGCAAGTATCTAGAGAGGACATGCCTCAAAAACTGACAGATGCCGATTTGTTAGTGTTATGTAGACCAGCTAATCATCAAGCAGAAGGGGGATTTCCTACAAAGCTTGGCGAATACTTGGCTACAGGAAATCCTGTTTTAGTAACTCGAGTGGGAGATATTGGGCTCTATATTAAAGATGGTGTAAACGGTTTTTTGTCAGAACCAGACGATATAAATCTTTTCTCTAAAAAATTAGATGACATCGCATCACATTACGACAAGGCAAGAAATGTAGGTGAAAAAGGTAAAGAATTAGTTTTTTCTTCTTTCAATTATAAAGTACAGTCAGCAAAAGTCTTAGAAACATTAAAATCGTTATTTAAATGAAGATTTTATTTGCCGGTGATTTTAGCGTACAAGATAGATCGAAAAAGATATTTAAATCGATAGATTCAGGAGTAAATGCCTTATCTGCTATCAATCCTATTTGTAGCCAACACGATTTATCCATTGTTAATTTTGAGAGTCCTGTAACCAATTGCATGAATCCAATCGTTAAGGATGGTCCAAATTTAAAGAATCCACTTTTATCAATAAATGTACTTAAAGAAATTGGTTTTGGTCTTTTTACTTTAGCAAACAATCATTTGAATGATTATGGAGAGCAAGGTGTATTAGATACAATAGGTCAATGTAAAGCCACTGGTGTTATGACAGTTGGTGCTAGTAAGAATTTAGAAGACTCCAGGCATCCATTTATTTACACAAAAGATAACATAAAATTAGCTATTATTAATGTTTGCGAAAATGAGTTTAGTATTGCAAAAAAAGATAGTGCTGGTGCAGCACCTTTGGACCTTGTTGATTTATATTATACGATAAATAGAGTAAGAACTGAAGTTAATTACGTTATTGTTATTATTCATGGCGGAAGAGAGCACTATCCGCTTCCAACTCCACGAATGAAGAAACAATATAGATATATAGCAGATTTAGGAGCTGATTTTATTGTCAATCACCATCAACATTGCTATAGTGGATATGAAGTTTATAATGGTGTTCCTATTTTTTATGGTCTTGGAAATTTTTATTTTGACAATCCCAAAAAGAGGAACTGTATTTGGAACAAAGGTCTTCTATTAAGTGTTGAATTTGGAAAAGATGTGAAATGGGAATTAATACCATTTGAACAATGTAATGAAAATCCAGACATCAGGCTTTTGCCGATTGAGACAGAAAAGAAAAACATTGACAAACTGAATGGTATCATCTCTAATGACAATTTGTTAGAAGCATCTTTCGAAGAATTGGTAAAAAAGATACTTCCCCTATCTGCAATGCAACCATATACAAATCATTATGTAAGGGCATTATATCATAGGCACTTGCTCCCTAACCTTATTAGTAAAAAGAAGCTCTTCGAAATTTTGAACTCCATAAGATGTCAAACCCATCGTGAAGTAGTAATTGAGTATTTGGAAAATAAATTAAGTTGAGATGGCTAAGAAAACTCTTACATTAAATTATATTTTAGCAGTAGTACTTGCTCGAATTGGAGGTTTTATTCCAGATCGTTTATACCTAAAGATGAGATTTCGTTTATTAATGAATCAAAAACTCAATTTTGATAATCCTAAAACATTTAATGAAAAACTGAATTGGTTGAAAGTCTATAATCGTCAACCATGGTATACTGATATTGCAGATAAGAGCAAAGTAAAAGACTATGTGAAAGATATAATTGGAGAAGAATATCTTATACCTACGTATGGTATATGGGATAGATTTGAAGACATAGATTTTGACACACTTCCTGAGCAGTTCGTTTTGAAGAGTACTAATGGTGGTGGAGGAACAGGTGTTATTATTTGTCGTGATAAGTCACGCTTCAATAAAAATGATGCAAAAAAAAAGTTAGAGAAGTCAATGGCAACGAACTGGGATTATGGACGCGAATGGGTATATCGTGGCATAAAACCAAGAATAATCGCAGAACAATATATGCAAAATGATGATGCTGATTATTTGGATGATTATAAGTTCCTTTGTTTTAATGGCGAGCCTAAATTGCTTTTTTTAGTATCTGATAGATATATAAAAGGTGAATCTCTGAAAATTGATTGGTATGATATGGATTTAAACCATCTTCCTTTTAAAAGACGGGAATATCAAAATAAAAATCAAAAGTTGGAGCTAACACCTCAATTTAAAAAAATGAAGGATTTAGCTGCTGCGTTGTCAAAAGATTTTCCGTTTATTAGAGTTGACCTTTATTTGATAAATGGCAAAATCTATTTTGGCGAATTGACGTTCTTCCCCGGTGCAGGTTTTGGGGCATTAGAACCTGTTGAATGGGACTACAAAATTGGAAGTTGGTTGTCATTGCCTTCAAAAGTTGTCTAATGAAAATAATTATTAATACAATATCTACAAAAAAAAATGCCGGTGGCGCCTTTCAAATTGCTGTAAATTTCATACATGCAGCATTACTTTCGAAGGATAGCACCATTGAATGGTATTATTTCACATCCTCGGATATTGACGATGTGGTAGGAAAGTATTTTAATGAAGAAAAAGGTAAACATTATTTTGTTGTTCCAACTCAACCTCAAAAAAATACATATTTACAAGTAAAAAAGCAATTGAAAAAGTGGGAAGAGTTGATAAATCCAGATTTAATATATACTATATCTGCACCTTGTTATCATCACTTTAAGACAAAAGAAGTGATGCGTTTTACCAATCCATGGGTAGCACATCCCAATCAATATGCTTGGTCTGTTCTTTCAACAAAAGAACGTGTGAAGATGAAAGCGTATTGCAGATTACAAAGACATTTAATTAAGAAGGCACACTTTTTTGTAACTCAAACTGATGATGTTAAAAACAGTTTGATTCAGACTTTTAATATTCCTTCGGACAATATTGCGGTGGTTCCAAATGTACTTCCTGCGTTCATTAGGAAGGAGGATAACTCTCACATAGATGATAAAGATGGTCTCATTCATGTTGCGAGTGTGGCTGCTGCAGATAAGCATAAAAATCTTGATATTATTCCTGATGTTATTTATATATTAAGTCATACATATAATATTGAAAACATTGTTTTTCATTTGACACTCCCTGAAAACACTCAATTATGGAAATCGATTGAAACTAAAGCCAGGAAATTAGGTGTAAATAGTAAGATTATCAATCATGGCCGTGTCAATCAGCATAAATTATGTAACGACATCTATCGTAAATCAACGATTGCTTTTTTGCCAACTTTATTAGAAGTATTTTCTGCAAGTACTATTGAAGCTCTTTATTTTGGTCTTAAGATTGTTGCAACAAATTTCAGTTTCAACACACAAGTATTAGGTGATACAGCACTTTATTATGAACCTATGAATGCTGAAGATGCCGCAAAGAAGTTGTTTCAAGTCTTAACAGACGAGGAACTTGCTCTGTCTATGTCAGAAGCTATACATAAGCAGTTGGAACAATTTGGTGATTATGAATCACATTTTAACGGAATTGTATCATTTCTTAAGGATGTAGCATTGAGAAGTTAAACCTGATTAAATGTTCATTGAGTTTATTCTTTTATATCTTTAGTATTTTTGATAATTATGCTATAATGAATAAAATAGCGGTAAATCGAAGAAACGACATTGACTTTTTAAAGGCAATCTGTATTATTGTTGTTGTTATTTATCATATGGGATATCTTGAAAGTGGGTATCTCGGGGTTGATGCTTTTTTTGTCATCAATGGTTTCCTTGTGATTCCTTCTACTATTAATAATATCCAGAGTGTTCAAGATTATTTTAGGATATTGTTCAAGCGTGTTCTTCGTTTGCTCCCTCTTGTTCTGGTTGCTTCATTAGTATGTCTTATTGTAGCTTATTGGGGCTTCTTGCCTGATGATTATGAGAATCTTGCACAATCGGTGATTGCTTCTTCATTGTTTGGCAACAATATCCTTGCTGCCATTACAACTAAGAATTATTGGGATGTGGTCAATGAGTTTAAACCATTGATGCACACTTGGTATTTGGGTATATTGATGCAGTTTTATGTTTTATATCCAATATGTGTGCTGATTATCAATCGATTATTTAAAAATGAGAATAGAGCACAATATATCAACAGGTTGTTCTTGTATTTTCTTTTTATTGTCTCTTTGATATTGTATCTCAATCCTTCGGTGACGGATGGCGATAGATTCTATTATCTTCAATATAGACTCTTTGAGATTTCTTTTGGTGGCATTGTTGCTTTATTTCTTTATGATAATAAAGTAAAGGCATATAATGATGGCATTTCATTTGTCTGTATTCTTTTCTTATTTGCTATTTTGTTTAGTGGATGGTATCTTGTAACTAGTAATGTCGAAATCAATCCTGTAATAGGAACTCAGAAAGATGTAAGTTTCTGGATTCCAAAGCAGATACTTCTGATCTCTACTATTATACTGACAGGTGTTTTCTTGTTTTTCAATAAAGACGGCAACAGATTTCTTTCATCGTTTTTCCGTTTAAGGTTGTTCTCTCAGTTAGGCAAAATGACTTTAAGTGTTTTTATTTGGCATCAAATCGTGTTTGCCTTTTATAGATGCTATTGGAAAAATATCAATCAATGGAGGGAAGTAATTGTGTTGTTGATTATCACTTCCATTCTTGCGATTGCCTCGTATTATTTAGTAGAGAAAAGGAATTGGATGAGCAAGACGGGTATAGGAATCGTTGCTTGTTTATTTGCCATCACTCTTTGTTCTTCTTTCTATTTGTTTATCCATGCTGGTGTGGTTAGAGATGTGCCTGAACTTGATATCAAGAAGGAGACTGCAAGTAGAAATATGTATGGAAAATATTCAGATAGAATCTACAAGTTGGACAAGGATTTTCCTGCAGAGAAGGGTGATAAAATAAATGTATTGGTTGAAGGAGTCAGCTTCGGACGTGACTTTGCCAATGTTCTTTTAGAATCTGAAATAGCACCAAAATTGAATGTCTCTTATACATACCGTTTTAATGATAGTATTATCAGTCGCTATCAAAAAAGCGACTATATCTTTACTTTTAGATCGAAAAATGGAGTTCCAGATTATGTGTGGAATAATGTGAAAAATAAGAATATAGTGTGGGGTATTGGTCCAAAAAGTTTTGGAACGAATAATTCTGCATTCTATTTGAGAAGAAATAGAGATGACTATTATCGGATGTCGGCAAGGATTGACGGTGGATTCAAAAGATTGAATACCATTTGGAAAAACGATTGGAAAGACAATTATGTTGACATGATTTCATTGGTGGAAAACGAAGATGGTACGATTAAGATATTCACTGATGATCATCAATATATTAGTCAGGATTGCAGACATTTTACTATTGCTGGTGCTAAGTACTATGCAAAAATCATCAATTGGGATAGGATAATTCAATAATTCAGACAATTGCATACGATAACAAAAAACTTACAAATAACAAATCATGGATTTGATATAGAAGAAACACCTCCATTTGATGTTGTTGGTGGAGTTCCTAATATGTGTTTTCTTGTGGATGATAAATAATTTATATTATGTCAGTATTTAAAGATAAAGTCCTCTTGATTACTGGAGGCACAGGCAGTTTTGGTAATGCTGTTCTTCGTCGCTTTCTTGATAGCGACATTAAAGAGATTCGTATCTTCTCACGTGACGAGAAGAAGCAAGATGATATGCGACACATGTTGCAGAATCCAAAGGTGAAATTCTATATTGGAAATGTACGCAATAAGGATTCTGTGGATGTTGCCATGCGTGGTGTGGATTATGTTTTCAGTGCTGCTGCATTGAAACAGGTGCCAAGTTGCGAATTCTTTCCGATGGAAGCTGTTCGCACCAATGTGGAAGGAACCAATAATGTGTTACTTTCAGCCATAGAAAATGGTGTGAGCAATGTCGTTGTACTTTCTACCGACAAAGCTGCTTATCCAATTAACGCCATGGGCATTAGTAAGGCGATGATGGAAAAGGTTGCAATAGCCAAAGGACGTGAGTTGGGCGAGAATGCCAAGACAACCATTTGCTGTACACGATATGGTAATGTGATGGCTTCGCGCGGTTCGGTCATTCCTCTTTGGGTGGAGCAGATGGAAGAGGGGAAGCCCATCACCATTACTGACCCAAACATGACTCGATTCATGATGACACTCGACGATGCTGTGGATTTGGTTGTCTTTGCCTTTACACATGGTCATAATGGAGACTTGTTTGTACAGAAGGCTCCTGCAGCTACCCTCGATACGCTTGCTCAGGCTTTGAAAGAGACATATGCTAAGGTTAATCCTAAATATGCCGAAACGGAGGTGAAGGTGATTGGCACACGTCATGGTGAAAAGTTGTATGAAACTCTTGTCACTCGTGAGGAAATGTTACGGGCTGAGGATTGTGGTGATTATTTCCGAATTCCTTGCGACACTCGTGACTTGAATTATGATAAGTTCTTTACAGAAGGTGATGATGCCATTTCAAGAACAGAGGACTATCATAGTCACAATACGCGTCGTCTTGATGTGGAGGGAATGAAGGAACTGCTACTTAGACTTCGTTTCATCCGTGAGGATTTGGGTTTGATTCCAAGGGTCAAGGCAAGGGATATTAGAAGTGAATAGGTGCCAAAGGCATACAGATTGATGCCTAAAGGCACGCGGATTGTTCGCAGATTGAAGCAAATTATTCTGCAGATGAGATTAAGATGATGAGAGAAACACTTGATAGATTGACGGAAGATGCTAAGAATTCTCCACGATTGAGAATGAGCCTTGACTTGAGAACGAATCCTCAGGATCAAAGTCAAAGGATTCTTAATGCATTGGAACCCGGCACAGTTTTACCTATTCATCGTCATCGAACGACGGCTGAGACTGTTATTATAATTAGAGGATCTTTGCGTGAGGATTTTTATAATGACAGGGGTGAGATTGTTGAATCGTATGTCTTAGAAGTAGGTGGTGATACACCTGTTCTGCAAATCCCTGCAGGACAATGGCATAGCGTGGAATGCTTGGAATCAGGTACAATAATCTTTGAAGCAAAAGATGGACCTTATGCACCTCTCACTGAGGAGGATGTTCTTAGGCTTTAGCATTACTTTTGCTAGAATTAAAATGAATTCATAAATCAATAATTGTAATCAATATGAAAATACTTGTAACAGGAGCAAAGGGTTTTGTAGGTAAGAATCTTTGTGCACAACTTAATAATATCAAAGATGGCAAGGCTAAGAATTATGGTCTGCTCTCTGCTGAAGAAGCAAAGAATAATGTTAATGCTAAAGCCATCGAAGAAGTTTACGAGTATGATATTGACTCTATACCAGAAGAATTGGATGAGTATTGTCAAAAGGCAGATTTTGTATTTAACCTTGCAGGAGTGAATCGTCCTAAGACTCAGGAGGAGTTTATGCAAGGTAATTTCGGTTTTGCCAGTACCTTGCTTGATACTTTGAAGAAATATGGTAATAAGGCACCTGTGATGCTCTCTTCTTCTCAACAGGCATCATTAACAGGTCGTTTTGGCAATTCCGAATATGGAAGGAGTAAAAAGGCGGGCGAGGATTTGTTTTTGCTATATGGTGAAGAAAATGGTGTTGAAGTATTTATTTATCGCTTCCCAAACTTATTTGGTAAATGGTGCCGGCCTAATTATAACAGTGCTGTAGCTACATTCTGCAATAATATTGCTAATGATCTGCCTATACAGGTGAATGACCGTAATGTAGAGATGGAATTGCTTTATGTGGATGATCTTGTGGAGGAGATGATAGGTGTGTTGCAAGCATATAATACTTCAAGTTCTCGGATTCAAGTTTCAGATTTTCCTCATCGATGTGAGTTTGAAGGATTGGAAGTGGTGCCAAAGGTGGATGGTAGATATTGTTATTGCCCTGTTACATTCAAAACAACACTTGGAGAGATTGTTGACTTGTTGTACCAGTTTGCAGAGATGCCAAAGACATTGATGATACCAGAAATTTCTGCTGATAGTTTTGCTAAAAGACTCTTTAGTACATATCTTTCTTATTTGCCAAAAGAAAAGGCTATTTTTGATTTGAAGATGAATGTGGATGCTCGAGGTAGTTTTACTGAACTTGTTCATACCCTCAAATGCGGGCAAGTGAGCATTAATATTTCAAAGCCTGGTATTACGAAGGGACAACATTGGCATAACACTAAATGGGAACAATTTATAGTGGTTAGTGGACATGGTCTTATCCAACTCAGAAAGGAGGGTACAGATGAAGTGCTCAACTATGAAGTGAGTGGTGACAAGATTCAGTCTGTCATCATGCTTCCTGGCTACACCCATAATATTATTAATCTATCAGATACGGAAGATTTGGTTACGGTGATGTATTGCAATGAGATTTTTGATCCTAATAAGCCTGATACGTATTTTGACAAGGTCTAAAATGGTTTTCATGGCGCAAAGCGCTGGTTTCAGGTTTCAAATTGCAAGAATAAACAATGTAGAAAACGATGAATTACCTTACATACTTATGAGCGAACTAAGAACTAATTATTCAGACATTCATTTTGCCAATAATGGCAAGTTAAAATTGTTGATTATCGTGGGCACTCGCCCTGAAATTATCCGATTGGCAGCAGTTATTAACAAGTGTAGGATTTATTTCGATACCTTGTTGGCACATACGGGACAGAATTACGACTATAATCTTAATGGTATCTTCTTCCGTGACTTGAAGTTGAAAGAGCCAGAAGTTTATATGGATGCAGTGGGTGATGACCTTGGTGCTACCTGTGGCAATATCATTAATGCTTCATACAAATTGATGGTGCAGACACAACCTGACGCCGTGCTTGTTTTGGGTGATACCAATTCTTGTCTTTCAGTTATCGGTGCAAAACGTTTGCATATACCAATTTTCCACATGGAAGCAGGAAACCGTTGCAAGGATGAGTGTCTTCCAGAGGAAACAAATCGTCGCATTGTAGATATCATTTCGGACGTTAATTTGGCTTATTCTGAGCATGCTCGTCGTTATCTTGCAGATTGTGGACTTCCAAAGGAGCGCACATACGTAACTGGTTCACCTATGGCGGAAGTGTTACATGAAAATCTGAAAGAAATAGAAAATAGCGATATTCATGCACGGCTCGGATTGGAGAAGGGTAAATATATTCTGTTGAGTGCTCATCGTGAAGAGAATATCGATACTGAAAAGAATTTTCTCAGTCTTTTCAATGCCATTAATGCTATTGCTGAAAAATATGACATGCCTATTTTGTATAGTTGTCATCCACGTAGTAGGAAAAGACTTGAAGCTTCAGGCTTTAAATTGAATTCGAGGGTTATCCAGCATGAACCTCTTGGTTTCCATGACTACAACTGTTTGCAGATGAATGCTGCTGCAGTGATTTCGGATAGTGGGACTCTTCCAGAAGAAAGTAGTTTCTTCACATCTGTAGGTCATCCTTTCCCAGCTATTTGCATTCGAACATCTACTGAGCGTCCTGAAGCACTGGACAAGGCATGCTTTATCTTGGCTGGTATTGATGAGAAAAGTTTGTTGCAATCAGTAGATACCGCTATCGCAATGAATAAGGCTGGAGATTATGGCATTCCTGTTCCTGACTATGTAGAAGAAAAAGTCTCTACGAAGGTTGTAAAGATTATACAAAGCTATGTAGGCGTGGTGAATAAGATGGTTTGGAGAAAGTATTAGATGTTAGCGTTTGCATTGGCTTGGGCTTTAGCGAGGACAGATTTAGTAACGGTGTGTTCTAAAAATTCTGTTTTATGATTTCTTACAAAAATATGAGATTTCGGTTCGGTTGCTGTTTGTTTGATTTGAAGTCTTTTTGCCACTTTTGGTTACGCCGA